>CAACVD010000624.1_pt1 | contig 16629 bp, 15 predicted proteins | sample 2381771 | NCBI WGS metagenome assembly CAACVD01 (sample SAMEA5211965, study PRJEB30684) | marine metagenome | biome: Marine; feature: Epipelagic; material: Water | collected 2015-10-15 | depth 15 m | reverse complement strand
CTTTCAGAGTTTGCTTTCTATGAAGACCAAGAAGAAATACTTGCTACCATCTTAGCATCAGCAGGTGAAGGACAGATAATAATAGAAAGCACACCCAACCAGATAGGAGATAAGTTTCACGAACTTGTAATGGAAACCATTGAGACAGATGGAGAGAACGGTTGGAAGTTATTATTCTTTCCTTGGTATGAACACGAACTGTATCAGAAGGAAGCACCCACTTGGTTCAAGACCCGTAAGGGAGAAGACCTTCTAAAAGAAAAGTGGGGCTGGACAGACAACCAGTTATGGTGGAGAAGAAAACAAATAAACACTCTTGGTAAAGAAAAGTTTTTTCGTGAATACCCAGCCACTGTAAAAGAAGCATTTCGTAATACAGGTAAAGGTTACTTCAATACCACAGCCTTAGATAGAATAGAACCTATGAGAGACCAAGCCAACAAATACAAAGCATTAGGAGACCCTGTATCAGGATGTCGCTATGTTATTGGTGTTGACTGTGGTGCTGGACTAAACCAAGACTATTCTGTTGCTGCTATTGTTTCTTTGGAGACAAGACAACCGGTTGCTTTCTGGTGGGACAACAATACATCTCCTGCTGACTTCTCAGAGAAACTTTTTGACTTAGCAGTCAAGTGGAATGATGCTGAGATAATAGTTGAAAGCAATAACATTGGTCAGTTGGTTCTTTACAAGTTACGAGAGTTTGGTTATCCTTATCTTTGGAAAAATGAAAAAGGTAAAGACTTCCTTACCAGCAAAAGAACAAGACCCCTCTTGTTTGAAATACTTAGGGAAATGATAGAAGATGGACTAATAACCAGACTAAATGAGAAGGTGATAGAAGAACTCCGTTCTATTTATTATGTGAACGATAAGCCCCAGCATCCAAGGGGTGGTCACGATGATAAAGTTATTGCTCTTGCTCTGGCCTACTATGCTATCAAGGATGAACCCATAGAAGTAGTTATGAACTGGAAAGAAACTTTTTTTGAACAACACAAAAGAAAGATGAGGGGCAAGCGAGCCAAGAGAGCATTACCGTGGAACATCAAGTCAGGCGACAATAAAGGGAGATACTAATGAGAGCATCAGACATACAAGCACTTTACCACAAACACGAACAGTTTTGGGACCACAAACGAAAAGAAATGGAAAGGTATGATAATGCCTACAAGATGGACTTCTGGGATGAGAGACGACAAGACGGTGTCTTGACCTCAATGAGCACCCAACTAAATGTCCAGACCTCTGATGGTTATGGATACATTGAAGGTTTCATTGCTTCTTTGTTTGCTAAGAACCCTGCGGTTACACTACGAGCAGGTATTGAGAATAAAGGTAACCCATCAAAAGCAGAGGCTGTTGCTAATGCTTTCTTGATAAAGACAAGGCACGAAGTAGAAAATGTTTCTCGTTTAGCACTTATCTTCCCACAGGCTTACATCAAGTTGGTTCCTATGATGGACCAGAAACTACACGACAAGGTATGCCCTGTGTCTTTATCTCCTTGGGAAGTTATCATTGACCGTGATGCTCCTCGCTGGGATAGACAACGGTTTGTTGGACACAGATACTTTATGCCCTTAGCAGAAGCAAAAGCAAAGTTTGGTAACAAGTCTTTCCAAGGTAAAGCAAAGCAAGAGTATCTTGACTTCCAACACGACCCTTATGATAACACAGATGGTGGTTCATACGGTGAGTATGTTGAGATAATAGAAATGTATGACCTTGAAAACGATGAACTAACTTTTTATTGTGAAGACTTGGAGAGAGAAAACAAAGTATTACAGTCAGGCTTCATTCCATTCAGAGATGTAAACAACCGACCTGTATGTCCTATTGTTCCACTTTACTTCAACAGACAACCAGCAAAGCCAATGGATGGCTACTCTGCTATGCGACGGGTCTACGACCAGTTGTTTGAGATAAATGTTATCCGTTCATTCCAAGCGAATGCTGTTCGTAAAGCATCTCGTCAGTATCTTGTAAAGGCTGGACTATTAGATGAAGAACAAATGGCTCAACTTACATCAGGTATTGATGGTTTGTTTATTGAGATAGACGAAGAAAACTTGGAAGGTGCTATGAGAGCAGTTCCACAAAACCCTACACCACCAGAGTTGGAGAGATACTATGAGCAAGTTCAACGAGACAAAGACAAAGGTTCTCTTATGGCTCCTTTTACTCGTGGTGAAAGCACTCGTGTTACAGCGACAGAGGCAGTTGCCCTCGCATCATACACGGCATCAGAGATAGGTCGTATGGCTCGTGAACGAGATGCGATGATAGAACAACTTGCTGATGTCTACCTTAGCATTCTTGCTACATTTTTAGAAGAAGAACCAACCAACTTGATACAAATAGATGGTGCGGTTCAAAGCATTTCACCCGATGACCTTCGTGGTGACTTTATTGTATTCGCTTCGGACCAAGCATCAACACCATTGTCTGATGTCGCAGCGAAGAACCAACTGCTTATGAACATTCCTACACTAATAAACTTAGGAGTTCCAGCAGATACAGTCCTGAAAGAAGTTGTCCGTGTCCTGAACTTACCAGAAGACTTTATTCTAAAAGCACAAGAGAACATAAAGCAACAACAAGCAGCCGCAGCCCAAGCACAACAAGCACCACAGCAACGAATGCCGGGTGGGGTTCAAGGCATTGAGTTACCTCCTTCACCAGAAGAGGCAATAGCAAATGCTTCAAGCAAGGCTGTGAGAAACTTTATCCCAGAGGAATAAACTATGCCCTTTTACAAATACAAATGTAATGACTGCGGTCAAACACTGGAATGCCTACACAGATGGGTATCCGGACCGGGTCGTAAAACAATAGAAGAAATGAACAGAATACCAGTAAGCCCATTAGTAGAAGACATCTACTGTGGACACCCAGAAACTTTTGACCCAGACGGAATGGACCGAGAAGGAACATACGAACCCTGTGGTTCTAAAAATGTTGGAAGAGTTTTTGCTGGTGGTTCATTTGGTATCATTGGTGGAGACGGAGCAAGCGGTGGAGGGTTCTATTCAGATAACCTTGGCTGCTATGTAAAGTCAACAAAGCACGAAGACGAGATAGCACACAGTCGTGGGCTTGTTCGTGTATCAGACATCAGTAAAGACAACCTTGACCGAGCCTTTGATAGGTCAGTTGAGCAAGCAAAACAACACCAAGCAGATGCCGAGAGGTTCAAGAGTGGTGAGAAGTTAGAAGACATTTACTCAGTAGACCGTTTGAAGAAAGATGGTTTGCTGGATAGCAACATCAAAGGAGATGAATAATGGCTATTAGACCAAGACAAGCAGAGATGGATGCTTTGGGTGTTGACCCTGAAATGCTATCCCCTATGGAACAAGGGAAGGAACAAGCGGCCCCTGCTGCTATGCCTGATAGTTCCGAACTTGAAGAAGGCTTTGACGGTATGATGATGGAGATGTCCCCTATGGGTGACTATTCAGAAGATAGCATTCGCACATTAGGTTCAGCAGTCCAGATGATACTGGAACTGTTTGGAGCAGAAGCGATGCCCATCTCTATGGAAGTTGGACCTAACGGAGAACTACCAGTAGACTTTGTGAAAGCCATTATGATGTTGAACCAAGCACAACAGGATGCTGGTATTATGGACTACATTATTGATGTAGAAGCACTAAAAGATGACCGCTCCCTCACAGAGGCAGCAGGAAAGATAATGGCTTTATCCAAAAACCAAACCTTTCGTTCATTCCTCGCACAACTTGACGAGGCATTTGGTGATGTAGCAGATGAGGTAGAAACACCAAGTCTTGCTGAAATGGATGCCCCTACCGAAGAAATGAATGAAGACGAACTATTTATGAGGAGAATGAAATGAGTGATACAACAGATACACCAACTATGGAAACAAAAGACTGGACCAGTGGTGATGCTCGCATCGCCGATGCTTACAACCAAGTCGTTCAACGAGAAGCCGCCATCAACAATGCGGTAACTCCGGAGGACCAAGTAAACAATACACCAGAACCAGAAGTTTCCGAAACGAATACACAACCTGACTTTCAGTCTTTTGCTGAGAGTGAGTTGAATGACCCCTTGCTAAACACAGGTGGTCACAAAGGAGTAGACTACAATAAGGTTATGTCTGAACTACCCGACGATGCTAAGAGTATGTTAGGTAACCTTAGAGCAGACTACACCCGTAAGACACAAGAACTTGCTGCTATGAGAAAGCAGTTAGAAACAGAAAGGCTTGCCCTTCTCAACTCTGAGTTTACTCAGAACATTGCGGAGATGGCTAACCAAGAAGTTACTCTTGACCCTTACGATGATGCTTCCGTAGAGGCTCGCATTCAAAAAGAAGTCGCAACACGACTACAAGAAATGATGAAGCCACTACAAACTCAGTATGAACTAAACCAGCGACAAGCAAAGTTGGACCAGTTCAAAGCAGAGCATCCTGACCTCACGGACTACAAAACAGACATCGCAAAGTTGTTGATGACTGATGAGACCCTTACTCTTGAACGAGCATACTACATTGTAAAAGGGCAGCATACCGTGAGCACAAAGAAGGCTATGGAAGCAGAACTAAAAGAATACAAGCGAGCAGCGAAGGAATACGGACTAAAAGTCGGAGGGACCCAACGGGCAACCCAGAATACTGTTCCTGAAACCGTCCGCAAGCAAGGCGGCTATGCCGTCTACCAATGGCTTCAAAGCCGTGGTAAAGCATCATAAGACCCTCCTGACGGAACAAGGTCAAAGGCTTCTCTTAGAGAACAACCTACAAAATAATAGCAAAATAAAACTAACTAATAGGAGAAAAGAAAATGGCTATTTCAAACGACATTCTTTCCTCAACCCTTCGTATCTTGAAAGACCAAGAAGTGGACAACCTTTTCAAGGCTGTTCCTTTACTTGACCAGATACGAGCCGCAGGAGGGGTTGAGACTTATGATGGTGGACAAAAACTTGACCGCCCACTTATCCTGTCCGAACATTCAACTATCACACAGTTGAGTTCGGGATACGAGCCTGTATCACTTTCAGCCGCTGATGTGTTGCGAACTGCGACCTTCAACTGGTGTGATGCTGTTGCCCCTATCATTATCACTAAAAAGGAAGAACTTTCCAACAAAGGCGAACGAGCCATCATTTCTATCGCAGAAGCACGAATGAAGTCTGTAATGGGAATGCTCAAACGAGAGTTTGAGAAGCAGTTTGTTGCTGGTGATAGTGCTATCCTTTCAGACCTTTTGAGTTTGAATGGAACGGCTGCTTCCGGTCTTGCTACTGGTTTCCTTGAAACTAATACTTTCGGAACTCAGAACAATACTGTTGGTGGTCTCTCTAAGTCTGCTTTCGCTAATGACTTACAGAACCAGTATGCTACCATTGCCGGTGCTGGAACTAACCCTGTAAACGATGCCCTCACAGACATCTACATTCAGGCACAAACCCGCACACCAGATGGTTCAGCACCTAACCTTATTCTCTGTTCTGCTGCTCTTTACAAAGCATACAAAGATGAACTTTACACAAACCAACGGTTCATTGATGAAGCAGTCCTTGATGGTGGTAAGTTGGCTTTGGCCTTCAACGGTGCTCGTATGTTCGTTGACCCGTTTATGGGTGGTTCATTGTCTTCGGATGGAACTGCGGACATCAATGCTTATGTTTTGAATACTAACTTTATGAAGATGGTATTTGATACAGACGGCAACTTTGAGATGACTGACTTTGTAGATGCTACTGGTTATGCTTCTCGCTATGCTTACATTACCGTAAGAACTCAAATGGCCTTTGACCACTTGGCTTCTCAGGGTATTGTAGACGGACTTAGTAACTAACCAATAGGAGGAAAATAAAATGAGTTCATCAAGATACATTCAAAAAGTCTATGCCTCCGACGAGACAGGTGTAGGCGAAGATAGTGCTACACAAAGTGCTCGCCAAGTCGTGGAAGTATTCCGTGCTGGTGAAGCCATCGCTGCTGGCGATGCTGTGTGCTTTGACCTTTCCCAAGGTGTTATTGCTCAAATGTTTGAAGTAGTAAAGAAACTGAATAGTGGGGCCGCAAATACCTCAGTATTCTGTGGTATTGCTGCCGAAGCCATTGCGAGTGGTGCTTACGGGAAAGTAGTAGTTGAGGGTCTCGCACCCAATGCTAATGTGGATGGAGCCACTGCGAAGGGAGACTACCTTATCTTCTCTTCAACCGCAGGTCGCCTTGAACCGCAAGCAACCATTGAGTTGGTTGTAAACGGGGCAGGTGCTCTTACTACTTCCGGACTTTCACCAGTTTCACAAACTGTTGATGTCGGTGGTAATGCCGGTGCTGTGAAATGTGCTATCGCACTTGAAGCAGATACTGCTAATGCGGCTGATGTTTGGGTATTGAAGTCTTACTAAAATACACTAACAACAAAAGGGGTGGGGTGCTTCGGCACCTTGCCCTACCATCTATTTACTACGGAGAGCACTAATGAACCTAAAAGAAATGAGAGACTATGTAGCGAACATTATGGACTACAACCCTAATGTAGCAACCTATCAGCAGGAAGTGACCAATGCTCTCAATGAACGATACTATTCACACTTTACTGATAGACCTTGGGAATACTCCCAGAAACAAATACAACTAACAGCGAAGGCAGATGAAGCCTTTACTGGATGTATTACACAGGGAACAGGGAAACTTGTTATCCCAAATGCGGTCAAAGGAACAGACTTCCAACACATCGGAGCAGAGATGTATGTGGAGGTTATTGCTGGTTCAGGTATGACCGACAGCGACAAACGAGAATACATTATTGAAAGTGTTCAATACACAGGGACAGACATTACCCTGAATGTAAGAAAAGAAGAACACGACCCCAAGTATTATTCTCTATCCAAACGACTTTACACATTCGTTGCTAACCAAACAAATGTAAGTTTGACCATCAAACACAGAAAAATAACAATGCCGAAAGACTGTGTTGAAGTTCTATCATTAGGACTGCGAGGGTTAGGTAACGAAACACGGCAACCATTTTACAACTGTCCAAAGTTTTTGGACGAACATCTTGCTCTTGACTTAGACCTTGTAGCAAGACCCACAGACTTCATCGTAGTGGACCCATACTCGGTCCCTACCCCTTCCAGAGATGCTGACTATGCTATCGCATCAGTAGCCAACACCGTGGACTTTGCGGGTGCTTATCAAGCCGCCTATGCCTTTTACAAAGGTGGGGTTATCTATGGACACGAAGGTATTACACCAGACATCGTATTGCTGGAAAGTGCTCCTCGTTATTCAAACCAAACACAAGACAGAAGCCCCGGTGATAGTATTCGCATACAGTCAATGGAAGTTACTGATGGTAGTAGCGGTTTACAAAAGAGAGCATACCTCAAACCACCTGAAAGTATTCACGACCATTTCTTGATGGTAGAAGAAGACATTCCAGAAGGAACATCATTCACTGTTGCTGCTGGTATTGTGATAGACCCAACAACATTTACAGATGCGGAGAGACTTGATGAAGGACACACAGGAACATACCAAAGGATACGACTGTATCCAAGACAAAGCGAAGACACTCGTGCGAACATTCGTTACCAATACCGTCCAAAGAAGATGGAAAACGATAATGACCAGCCAGAGATGCCTTCTGATACTCACCTGTATCTATGCTACATTACTCTTGTAGACTTGTTCTCCAAGCACGGTAATGTTGGTATGGCTCAAATGTATGAGAACAAAGCAGCCAAAGAGTTATTGAAAATAGAAAACAGATACTTGTCTCAACGAAGCAGACTAAACATCAAGCAAGGTTTCCGAGACATCACTCACCCATTATCACCTATCATAAACATCAAGAGGATACCATAAATGAAAGCAGGCAATAGAAGTCTCTTTGAACCACTTGACGGTTTATCGGAGATAGAACCACCAGAGGGTATGTCCGCCCAAGTCTTGGAGAATGTAAGAGTAGAACCACAGACAAATGGTTGGGACAGTAGAATAGGATGGGAGACCATCTACCCAAAGGTAATAAATAATAATAGCACTTGGGGTCCATTTGACCAAGTGGGTCCAGTTCATTCTGTTTTTTATTGGACTACACGAAATGCTGCTAAGAACCATCTGTTGTATGAAGCAGACTTTCCACAACTAAATGTAAAGACCCGTATTCTTTCTTATCAGGGCAACCCAGCGGATAGTATTATCTTTGATGATAACCGCAGAATACTTGCCCCTAACCAATACGGAACACACTATGAGACCTATGGTCGTTACCTCATCATACTGAACGGCAGAGACAAGCCTATCATCTATGATGGAATAAAGCAACGAACAATGGGTTTCCAACAACAGCCCTCTCCCCCAAACCCTTGGGAGATAGAGAGTGCTCCATCCACAACAACGGTGGACAAAACAAATACTTATCTCGTGCCTTTACCTGATAGTGCTCTCTCCGTAGAAGCATCTCAGGTTATTGACTTTGAGGTTGTTTATGGCTTAGGCTCTACAACAGACAATGCTCTAAACACTTTCAGATACAAAGTCACTTGGGTGTATGAGAACGGAAGCGAAAGCCCTATCTCCCCACGAAGCAACCCTACTACTTGGAAGACAACCGCACAAGGTTTCAAGTATTCAGTCTGGCTGGATAACATTCCACGAGGACCAGAGGGTGTCGTTGCGAGAAGGTTGTATCGCACAAAGAACTTAGGCGACAGTCCAACTGCCGTCGGCACAGACATCAACACAGAGGAAGAAGTTTATTTTTTCCTTGACCAGATAGATAATAATGTTGATGAAACCTATTTTGATACCACACCAGATAGTAGACTTGGTAGTTTGGCTCCTCGTGATGACCATTCTATTGTGTTCCCTGCCCGCACAGCAAGGTTCGCTGCTACATTCAAAAACTGTTTGTTCCTTGACGGGGGAGAAGGAGAGGGTGGAGTGGTCTATTATTCCGTTCCGGGAGCACCCGACCAATACCGAGCACTTGACTTCTTCAATGTAGGAACAGGTAATGCTGGTGATGTGACTGGGCTTCAAGCATACTATGATAACCTCATTGTATTCAGGGAACGGGGGATAGACATAGTAACAGGAGACCCAATAAATGGCTTTGTTTACACACCATTTATCAGAGGCTATGGAACTAAATGTCCATCTGCTTCTGTTGAGGTCCCTACATTGGGAATAATGTTTCTTTCTGATGATGGTATCTATCTCTTGGCGGGAGGACTAAAAGGCGGGGAAAAACTACGAGTTCAAAAACTTACCAGTCACCTACAAGAGACCTTTGATAGAATGAATACTGCGATGCTACATAAAGCAGTGACGGCATACTCGCCGAAATGGAAAGAGGTTCACTTCTACTTTCCTAACGATGGTGAGGCAGAAAACTCTATCGGTGTTATCTTTCATCTGGATAAGAAAACATTTTCTAAAAGGGTAGGTTTCCCTGTGTCTTGTATTACAGTAGACGAACACGGAGAGTTTATTTTTGGAACACCATTAGGTAGAACATCAGTAAACACAAGGAACGGTGTTCAAGGTTTGTATTACATTTCACGGAAAAGAAACAACGGAACAAAGTATGTTGGTAGCGGAGACACTGGTAGAGTTCAGTTAGAAGAAGTCCCACTTACAACAAAATACAAGTCAGCAGAACAACAATGGGGCTTTGATGGTGTGGAAAAGAACCCACGATACCTCTATCTAAAACTACTTACAAGAGGTAATAACAAGTTTATTGTAACCTGCTTCAAAAACCAAAACATAAAAACACCAATAGACATTGGTGGTGGTTTCACACAACCGTCAGATGATGAGGCACAAAAAGTATTCAATGACCCAGCAGTTTTGATAGATGCTGTCCCAGATGACTTTGCTAACTTCGGCACAGCAGTATGGGAGAAACCATCAGTCCAGTATCTTAGATACGATGTTGCTCTGGGTAGTTGTAATAGTTTTTCTTTTGAGGTAAAAGGAACATCAGACTTTACACTATGCGGTTATGCTATTGACTTCGGAGCCGATGGTAAGTTAGTAAGAGCAGTAAGGGGGCAGTTCTAATGGGATACAGACCTAAACAAGCACAGTTACGGAACAACAACATTGTTGACCCAAAAGACTTTGACCAAGAATACGATAGTCTCAAAGCAGAGATAAACGGAAACATAGACAGACATAACATCAAGGCTGGTTCAGTTGTTCCAGCCCAGTGTAAAGACAAAGCCTTCTATTCTTACTACGATGTCTACACAAAAATAAATGAAGACGAGATAATAGATGGTATTGGTAACTCAGCATCCGCTCCTTTCTCAGATGTCCCCGGCATCTCATACGGAAAGTATTCAGGTGGCTGGAACAAAACAAAACTTGACTTGACCTTTGATGCTATTGAAGGTTCGTGTCTGTTAGAGTTTGGTTGCTATGCTTTCAATAATGTTCAGTTAGGTGGAGGTAAGTATGCCGGAGGTGGTGGAACACCCAAGTCCGGTATCTGGTTAGCATTCCAAATAGTTTACAACGGTAATGTTGTAGCAGAGATAGACAGACAATACAGACCATTCTTCAACCCAAGAATAAGTTGTATCATCCCAGTCGCAACAGAGAAAGCAGTTGTATCCATTCGTTGGAGAGCAACAGCAAGAAACAATGATACCACAACACACCCACTCACCAATGCTCCTATGGCTTTCTGGTCTGGTGGGAGACTAACAGCAATAAACAAATACAGGTAAAAATAAATGTCGCAAGTAGATAATAAAAGTTTTAGAGCACAATACAACGAGACCATTACGGCAGCAAAAACAAATGCTAAGTTTACGGACTATCAAACTGCTTCTGGACAAGTAGGCGGAGATAACATCAAGTCACAAGGTATTGACCGTATCAACCTACAAGGTTCAGTAGTAAAAGTATTCAAGGCATTTGATAATGCTGGTTCAGGTTTACCACAAGTAACCTATGGTTTCAACACAGATAGTGGACGAGCAGCCTTAGAACGAAGCCAACATCAACTCGTTCACGGAACAGGTGTTCATCAGTTTGAGTTTGACTTCTCATCAGGACCAGTTACATTAGCGGTCAATGACCTCATTCGTGTAAACTTTACACTACAATGGTGGGAGACAGAGAACCAAAGGTTTGATAAAGCAACAGGTGATGCTGGAACAGCACCATCAGCCAACGAGAGAGACTATCGTTTGTGTTGGTTGGTAAACCCTGCTTATCTTTCAGCAGCATACGACCCTGTCTCTGGACCATCACTATGGAATAACTTTCCAAACAAAGTAAACTGGATGACCTACTTTGAACAGAAAGGACCAGATGCTGGTTCGGGTGGTGGAGCACCAGACAGATACCAGATACCAACAGCAGATAACCCAGTCGGTGGCTTTGACGATGGTATTATTTTATTTTCTCCTGATGGTTACTTCAATGACCCAAAGACATTACACGAACAAACACATCACGGAACTTGGACATTCAAGAATACATCAGGCTCACCCATTACACTTTACAAGGTTGGGTTCTTTATTCAAGGACCACTCAAACTTATCTCACAGATAGGTTCTCGCAACAGAGGCTTTGAAGCAGTATCAACAGCAGGCTTAGGAGCAGGCAATGTGGTCAATGTGAAACTGGGTGTAATGAATGCTTCACTTATCATTTACGAGAATGGAGGCTAACAATGGCTACTACTATTACACATACTTTCAATACCGGTGATAATGTTGATGCCGGTAAAGTTGAGAAGAACCTCAACAACATACAGGAATGGCTGAACGGAGAACTTGCCGCAACAGACATCTCGGAGACCAACATAGATAGAGAACACTTGGTTGCTCCACAATACACAAACACAAATAATACTTTTGAGTTTATCACAGGAGTGTATGGCGGTAAGACATACTCTACATCACAGGCAAGACTTACAGGACTTTGTGCTGAACCTACATTCAAACAGACATCAGCAACAAACCCAACTTACCAATGGGTAGCAAACAATGCTATCAACTTTTATTTAGAAAGCCCCGGTTCAGTTATGTTTACTGTGGCTGCTTCACCTATCTCAACAACAACTCGTTCTCAGGAGGTAGGTAAGTCAAGGTTCTATGTTTATGTAGACGATGTTTTCCAGATACAAACAAGGTTTACAACAAACTCGGAGAACCCAAACCCATCAAGAGAACGAAACTTTTTATCGCAGTTCGTTGCGATAGAGAACTTACAAGCAGGCTATCATACTATTGGTATCAAAGGTTTTACATCAAGCGACTATGTTTTGTTTACTGCTTGGAGCATCACAGTAGAAGCCTACTACACAAACAATAACCAACCAGAAGGAGGATAAGAAAATGGCTGACGAATACTTTGACGATAAGAGGACAGCATCAACTGTTCAGGGTGCTGCTTATGGAGCATCAACAGGTGCCGCTATTGGAACCGCAATAGCCCCCGGAGTGGGAACTGCTATTGGAGCCGGTGTTGGTTTAGTTGGTGGTGGTGTGGCTGGTATGCTTATGGGCGGACCAACCGAATACGACAAGATGCGAGACGAACAGATAGCAGAACTCAAACGACGACAAGAGTTAGGTATGCTTGGTCTCACAGATGAGGAGAGACAGAACTTGGAAGCACAACTCATTGACCCAATGAGAGCACAACAACGAGAAGCATTTATGAGAGGACAAGCAGCAATGTCTTCCGTTGACCCAGCAACAGCAGCCAAGATGAACATCGGTCAACAACAGAGAATGGCTGAGGCAGCAGCCCCTGCGAGAACAGAGATAGCGAGAGCAGACTTACAGAAGGCTCGCTTTGAGGAAGAAAAACTTTTAGCACTACAAGCACAGGAGAGTGCTGAGGTAGCACAGATGTATCAGAGTGCTTTGAATGCTATGCTACAAGGTGGTATGGTTACAGCACAAGCAGCAGTTCAAGCAGGACAGATAGAAGCAATGCGAAGCCAACAAGCAGCAATGCTAAGAGCAGCAGGTCTTGACCCAACAGGAATGGCTATCTCACCATCAGCGACGGGAACCGCAACAGGAACGGTTATGTCGTTGGGGGGAGGAGTGGGTCTTCCAGTTCAGTAGTAACCTCACCGGTTGACCCCATCGCAGCAACATCGCAGGTTACCAGTAGAATGCCCCAGTTGGATAATAGGCCACCAGAGGCACCAGAAGCCGTTGTAGAACCGACCCCTACCGAACCCCCTACCATCATAGTCAAAGAGCCTCAGAAGCCAAATACGAGCCAAAGAACACCAAGTTTCAACCCATTGAACCCACCCTTCTCATTAGAGGCACCAAAGGAACAAATACAAAACCAAAGTGTAAAGACTACACAGCAAGCACCTCAACTAAAAAAGCCAGCATACAAAGGACTACCACCCAACTTGTTAGCACCACCTGCCGCAGGTTCATTTGATGAAGCGGTAAGAGCACAGGCAAGAAGAGATGCTGAGGGAGTGGAACTACAACTCTTTTACAACCAAGACACGGACCAGTATGAAACACGGTATGTTAGACCACAAACAACTGGTAAAGTTCAAACACTAAACGATGAGCAAAGAGGAGACTTATCAACTATTTATGATACAATAGTGGCGGAACAAAATAAAAAGTATGATAAACTTATCAGAGAGTTACCAACAATGACTGACCAGATGTTAGAGTATCTGGTAATAGAGAGAGATGGCTTCCCCTATGAGATAAAACAAATGATACTTGACCAATACAAAACAAGAATAAACTATCACGACAGACTGCGAAACCCGCAGAACTATCCGGGCGAACCCAGCCCTATGATACCAAGAACAGGAGATAAATAAAATGGCTGAAACAACAATGGGCACCTCATACTTGATGAACTACTATTTGGGTAGACAAAACATCATTGAGTTTTCTTACAAGATGGCTTTACAACAAGCAAAGATGGAAGAACAGAAACGAGAGTTGCTACGAGAACAACAGAGCGAGATACAAGATACTATCAAAGAGTATGAGATGCTTCGGTTGAAGATAAAGGCAGAGCAAGCAAAGGCTTCTGGTAATGCTTCGGCTATCATTTCAGGTTATGTTGGTATTGGAAACATCAAGGCAAAAGAAAAGGCAAACCGTATCCGTGCGGCAGAGATAGCACAAGATAAAGTTACAGCACCAGCGAGAACAAAAACATTTATTCTCAACTCATCAAGTGACCGTGCTGGACAGATGGGAAGTAAGGCACAGGCAGAAGCATTCTTGGATACAGGTGGGACACAGTTCGCAGAAGTAAACCAAGCACTATCAGGTCTTACACCAGAGCAGAGATACGATGCTGTATTGAACTTGGCTGACCAAGTAAATGCTGAGATGATAGGTGATGGAGCATCAGCATCAGACCGTGGAAATGTAAAGAACCTTGTATTCGCAAAGTATCTTCCCGGTGTTACCAGCCCAACTCGTGCTGACTACAATACAAAAGCACAAGCAGTTCAAGCCAACCTCGCATCACAAGCAGGAACTTTACCCACAGCCAAACTAAACAAATACCTTGATACACTTACAGGTGGTTCAGCAGCCAATGCCCAGACAGGTGTTGATGCTTTGGTTGAGGCATCTTTATCTGATGATGGTAACATTACCACAGATGATGCTGTCTACATACAAGGAGCCAAAGGACTTGGTGGTGTAGGTGCTATGCTAAAAGATGCTGGCTTTTTGTCTTATGACTTCCAGACAGCCACGATGAGAGGAAAGAAAAGGGGAGAAAGCCAAGCCGCATACGATGCTGCGACTGCTGACTTCCAAGCAAAACTTTCACAAGAGGCAGACACAGCATTGATGAACTACTTCCAAAGTAGGATAGGTGCTACACCAGATGCCCAGATAGCAATGTCTATTGGTAAAGAACGAGCACAGTTAGGTATTGTCCAAGACAAGTTAGCCAAAGACCGCACTGACTTCCAACAGTTGTTTGGTCAGCAGATACAAGAAGTTATGACCCCAGAGATGAGGTTTGATACAAAGACGGCAGAAGGTCGTAAGGCATTCAAGATGTTTGAAATGAACCAAGCATTGGAAGCACAGATGATGAAGATGACCCCTGAACAGAGAATGAACTATCAGATAGCACTTACATCAGCAGAAGACTTTGAGAACATTGGATACGAAAACTCTTTGAGAAAGTATTCAGGGTTTAGTCAACAAGGTAAAGAGTATGCCGAGACTACAAACAGAGGTGTCCGTAATGGAACAGTAGATAAAACAAGTGTTATCCCTGCGATGGAGAAGTTCTTACGAGAGAGCACATTGAGGCCAAAAGAACAAGAAGAGTTCAGAGCATCAGCACTTGGTCTTATTTATCTTGACCAATACAGAACTAAACTGATAGAAGGCAAGGTGCCTAAGAGTATGACGACAACCGAAAAGCAACCTCAGTTCGCACCCGAAGAAGGGTTCAAAGGAATGAGAGTTCCCAAGCAAGCAGTGGACAAAGCCTTCCCAGAAACAGGCGACCCAACGAAAACTGGTTTCTAAATAAAAACGGAGAATAACGAATGGCTACACCAGCACCACAGGTTCCCTCATACATACAGGGAACCCCAGACGAAGCAGAATACTTACAAGCCCTGATAGATGGGGACACCCGAACAGTTGAAGCATTTGATACTGTCTATCAACAGGCTCCCATCCTTCCATTAGGACCAGCACAGACAGGTGATACAACACCTACACCTACCCGTGAAGAACAAATAAGAAGAGACCCGTTCTCATCTCAACGAGTTGCCGGAGAAGAACTACGAGTGAAGCAAGTTGAGGAAGGCTTTGGTAAAGGATACGAAGTAGAAGAAGAACTTACAGCATTTACTTTTGCTGACCCTGCTATTGAGTTACCCAAGCGAGCATTGATGATGGACCTCAATGAAGAACAACAGAAGCAGTTCCAGAGTATGACCCAATACTTTATGGAGAATGCCCAGATGGATGCTATCTCTGCTATGTATGCTGCGAGAAACAGACTACGAGTTATCAAAGAAGCACAACGAACACTACCATACCCACAGCCTATCGTTGAGGAAGGACAAGAAGGTAAGAGGGTAGAACCATTCGCACAAGAAACTATTGATGTTGTAGGTCCAGATGTTGATACATCTATGATGGGTCTCGGCAGACAAACACTACAAACTCCTTCACAGTTCAAACAAGAACAGTCAGTCAGACAGAGAGGAACAAAAGAACGACAAGCAATGGAGACATCGTTTCTTATCAAGGCAGATGCGGAAGCAGAAGCACAAGGCTTTGAAGCAGGGACACAGGCATACGATAACTTTGTTGAGCCAAGAGTTATTGCTTTACGAAGGAACTGGTTGGAGAGACAACTTGGTGTTGAGATGATACAGTTGGCTCGTGAGATAATAGCACAAGAAAAAGAACAACGAGGTTTGGAAGTCAAGTATGTAAATGGTAGACCAGTCTACGAGACAGACCCAGCAGACAGAGCAAGAGTAAACCAGATAGCACAGGCTTTGATACAAGACTATGAACAAGGTGTGTATCCACCAGACTGGATGGCTAACCCAAAGGGTGGTAATGACCCCAACTATTCTTATGCTCAAAGAACATTCAGCGATAAGTTTT
>CAACVD010000592.1_pt2 | contig 16666 bp, 19 predicted proteins | sample 2381771 | NCBI WGS metagenome assembly CAACVD01 (sample SAMEA5211965, study PRJEB30684) | marine metagenome | biome: Marine; feature: Epipelagic; material: Water | collected 2015-10-15 | depth 15 m | reverse complement strand
TTGTTTGGCCTACACCACCGGAGTAAAACATGCCTCTAGGAAGAATAGGCTTTTACAAGAATAAAAATAGACATGGTACACATGCTGTACCAGCCCCTAGTACTATAAGTATATCTCTTTCATTAAGTGGTGGTAGTAATGTAAGTGGTGCTGATGGTGTTACTTCTAGAACACAAATATATGATCCCGATATTCTCACAATAAGTCTACAAAGTGATGTATTCAAAGAAACAGTTGCGGCGTATGAAATGCAAGGCAACGTTAGTAACACAGACTTTACTAATGGTGTTACAACAACAGGTACTATACCATTAGATGCAACAGGTAATGGTAACTTAGTAGTACATGTAGATAGTGCAAATATTACAAATGGTGACAGAGACTTTAACGTACATATCACAATGGATACTGTAGATATTGTAACAAGTAATAACATATATGTATATGCAGTAACAAGTCCAAACATATCAGTAGGAAACGCAAATGTTGTTACTGTGAATACACAAAATGGTGTTAGTGATAGATCGATAAAAGGAAAGTATTTCACAGTTACAGAAGCAGGTCAATTCTCAAACATTGTAGTCAATGATTGGAATGATGGAAATACTACAAAATATGAAGAGGCTTTTGGCATTAATGGAAACAATTGGCAAAGTGGTTCAAATGCAGATATATCAATGTATGCAAATGGTACTTTCCAAGTGTTACTAGTAGGTGCTGGAGGTAATGGACTTGCAGAACCACCATATTGGGACTTCAATAGTGCTTCAAACGTCAATGTTATTGGTGGAGGTAGTGCAGGAGCAGGTGGTGATGTTGTAACATTACAACGTAGTCTAAAAGACATGTATGCATTCAATACCAGTATTGCAAACACATATCCTTTGTTTGTAGGTGCAAACACAGAACCAACAGCAGGCAATCCTACATTTCCGCAAACAACACTTTTCTTTGATATTGCAGGACAAAGCATAGAAGCAAAACAAGGCGGTAACGCAGAAGAAGAACAATCATTCCCTGCTAGATTACATGGTGGTGGTAACGCAAATATATTCTATACAGGTAATGTTTTACCAATTGATAACGCAAATATGCTTACAACATTTGGAGGTGGTGATACACAATTTGAAGTTGCAGGCGTAGGTGGTAAAAGTCATAACAAATTCTCAGGTGGTGGAGGTGCTGGTGCCAGTGAAAATGGTGTAGATGCAGGTACATATTCATTTGGTGCTGTTATAGATGCATTACCCCCTGGAAAAGGAGGTAATGGTTATGTTATAAACAACACCATTATAAGTGACAGGAACCCAACATTAGACTTTAACAGAGCAAATGGTAACATAACTGTAGCAGGTGGTGGTGCTGGTATAGGTGCAAATACAGCCAATGGACAAGTATTTACTGAAACAGGTGGTTTAGGTGGCGGAGGAGACAGTCATAGTCCTGGTGATCCTAACACAGGTGGTGGTGCAGGTGGTTCAAATGTCTTATATCAATTACCTCTAAGTAATTTAACACCAGGTACAGACTATAAATTAGGTGGTAGTGGTGTAGCATACGTTAGATATGCATATGACGATCCGTTTAGATATATTTCATTAACCGATCACTCATAAAAAGATAAATAGTATTGTATTTTTACACCTTAGTGTTTAAATAAGATTATCCTTTAGGAGAAGAACATGGCAGGAAGATTACTTTCATTCAAAGAGTATATAGGTGGAGCAGATAACGTTCAAGTTATCGAAATGTTCCCAAGAAGTCAAAAATCATTTACATATGATTTCAATGCAGACGTTTCAGGTTACACATTTTCAGCAGACTTTCAAAGTCTTGTGATTGATACTGTAACATATGACAGAACAACAGGTAACGTAAATCTAACAGATTCAAATATTTCTGGTTATTTTACAAATACAGCAAATGTATCAGGTGGCTTAATTAACACTACATCAGCAAGTAGTGGATCAGTTACACTAACAATACCACAAAACCGTTATACAGGTAATCTTATTCCAAATGCTCGTGCAAACGTAGTATGTACAGTTCTTTCTTTTCAATGGATAACAGATGACTCAACACCACAATATGAAAGTCACAGATGGGCAATATTAGAACGTTATGAACCAGAAGTAGGTAAAGTGCCCATATCGAATATTGCCGCTGAATCAGGTTTTGTATCGTTAACGGATTAGGAGACATAAATGGCTAACATAGTTGCTTCTGTCTCACAACCAAGCATAAACGTAACAAGCACACCTGCTAATATTACAATTACGGATGTAGATAGTAATGTTATAGTATCAAACATTGACAATGCTGTAGCAACAATTACAGTAGATTCAACTGTCAATACAATAAACGTATCACAAACAGCCACAGTTGCTAACAGTGATGTACGTTTGGCTCTTAGTTCTAACAACACAGGCGGTTTTGGTAATATAAGTTACAGTAATGTTACTGGTGTTATAACATATACAGGTGTTAGTAATTCAGATATTATATCAGTTATAGATGATAATCCAGGCAATATAAGAACTGCTATTTCAAATACTTTACCTATAACTTACAACAGTTCAACAGGTGTAATTGGTTTTGATGCCAATTTAGATGACCTTACATTAAAGAAATACCAAGAAACAGTTGTTGACAATGGTACCACTAGTGGTAACATAAGTGCCAATATAAGTGACGGAACTATACATAAATTTACAATTTCAGGCAATGTTACAGGTATAACATTATCAAATATATCAAGTGGTGGCTCTGCAACATTGTTCTTAGTGCAAGATGGCACAGGCGGACATATACTTGATACAACTACTCACAGTGGTAACTTTACTGATTGGAACTTTATAAATGACTTTACAGATTTAGATTTAACAGCCACTGAATACAATATATTGAATGTTATATATGATGGTAGCAAATATTATGCATCATTAGTAACACAAGATTCACCAAGCATAGATAATTCAGACTTAGCAAATTCAAACATAATTGTAAATGGTACTACAATAAGTCTTGGTGGACAAGGTAACATATCTAACTTAGTTGGTTTAGATACAGATAATTTAGCAGAAGGAAGTGCTAATTTATACTACACAAATGCAAGAGCCAGAGGTGCATTATCAACAAATACAGTAACACCAAGTGGTAATGGTTCTTTGAGTTATGATAATGGTACAGGATTGTTTACATTTACACCAGCAGATGTACCAGATAACACTGATGAACTTTCAGAAGGTGCAACTAACTTATACTTTACAACAGCAAGGTCAAATAGTGCCGTAGTAGCATATTTTGGTGACGCATCAAATGGCCCATTCTCTATTAATGGTAATTTAGATGTTGCAGGTAACTTGAATTATGAAAACGTTGTTGACTTGTATGTTGCAAATACTGAAATAGTAATGAATGCCAATGCGGCAACTGATAGCAATGTAACAATAACAGTAAATAGACCAGTAGCCGGTTCAAATGCACATCTAAGATGGAATGAAAATGCTGATTATTGGGAAATATTTGATGGTGGTAACACATTTATAATACCAAGAAGTACAAGTGACTTAGCAGAAGGCACTAATTTATACTATACAACAGATAGAGCCAATACTGCTATAGACAACTATACAGGTGCTTTTGCAAATGCAGTAATCAATACAACAAATGACATAACAACTACTGGCACAATAACCAGTGAAATATTCTCAACAGATGAAAATGGAAAAATACGTCAAGGTAACATAAGTGCAAGTAATAATCCATTTAATTTGTCATTTGTACCCGGAAACCATTCACAATACCTAATAAATGACGAGGCAAGTGATGCCTTTGGTTGGTATTGGACAAAAGGTATTGAATTATATTCAGATACTGATGACAAAGGTGCAAGATTAACTTATGCAAGAGGACGTGGTAGCATAGCATCACCAGGTGGTCCAGTACATGGTGACAGAGTGTTGGATGAATTCTTTACACACTATGCAAATACACAATATCCAAGTACAAGCAGTAGAATAGGCTCAGCAGGACGTTGGGTATTCTATGATGAAAATGTAGCAACTTACAGTGATACTGTGATGCCATTAACACAAGAATTCTTTACTTATGAGAATGGTAACGTAGCAAGTGATGGTAATATCAAAAGTATTATGCGTCTTAAAGCAGATAGAACTGTTGAAATAGGTGCTGATAATACATTACAAAATGCAACAGAAGCCGCTATAAAATTACATGCAAATGGTGTTGTAAGTGCAAATGGTAACATAGTAACAACTGCTAATCTAAATTCAGCAGGTGGTACACTTACAGGTGTGTTAACAAGTAACAGTAACATAATAATATCAGATGCATTCTTTGAAGGTGATCTAAATGGTGCTGTAACAATTGATGTAAACAACAACACAGGTGCACAACTTGACAAAGGTAAAGCAGTATATCTAACAGGTGGTAACTCAGGTGATAATCCTAATGTTGCATTAGCAGATGCGGATGATGCCACAAAAATGCCTGCAATAGGTATAGTAAGAGAAAACATTTCAGATGGCAGTATAGGACAAGTAGTTACAAGTGGTGCAATGAATTTTGCATCGCATGGTTTTGCATTAGGTTCAGACTTGTTTATAGATACCACAGCAGGTGGTTTAACAGTTACAAAACCAACAGGCGAAGCAAATCTAATACAAAAAATAGGTAAAGTAATTAGTACCAATCACATAATGGTACAAGGTGCTTTTAGAACAAATGATACACCTAACTTAAACAATGGTAGTATATTTGTTGGTAACACTTCAAATGCAGTAGAAACAATTGCACTAAACAACATGACTCAAGACATAACCACTAGTGGTTATATAACAGCAGGACGTTTCTTAACAGCAGAAAACGGTAAAATTTATCAAGGTAACACCAGTGCAAGTAATGGTCCAATTAGTTCATTTACTGCTGGTAACATGTCAAGATACTATATCAATGACAAATCAACAGACAACTTTGGTTGGAACTACTTCAATGGTGCAGAAGTATATGCCGATGACGATGAAGGTGTAATGCAACTGTTTACAAAAGGCAGAGGCAGTATAGGATCACCAGCAGGACCAAATGACGGTGACAGAATAATGGATGAATTCTTCATGCATTATGCAAATACAACTATACCAGATTTAAACAACATAGGACAAGCAGGTAGATGGGCATTTTATGATCAAGATGTTGCAAGTTATAATGATACTACTATGCCAATCACACAAGAGTTCTTTACATATAGAAATGGTGATTTAAGTAGTGGTAGTCCAAGCAGTATTTTACGTTTAGGTGCGGACAGAGTAATTCATTTCAACAGTGATGCTACACTAGAAGATAAAACAACTTCAAATGCCAACATTGCAGAAGATGGTGCTTTCCAAACAGGCTCTAGTATAACAGCAAGTGGTAACATAACAACTACTGCAAACGTAAGTGGTAATTACATACTTGGTAATGGTTCACAACTGTCAGGTATAGCCGCAACAGCCTCGAATGCTTTCTCAACAGTTGTTGTTAGTGGACAAAGTAATGTTGTAGCAGGATCAAGTGAAGACTTTGTTGAACTAGAAGGCTCAGGTGCAATAACAATCACAACAGATGCTGGTAACAACAAAGTAACAATTGGTGGTGCCGCTAGTTCATACGGTGATTCAAATGTAACTACTTTATTAAGTGGTGGTACATTAGAACATGCTAGATTCTTAAGTAATTCAAAAATACAACAAGGTAACACAGGTGATACAAATGCACCTATAAACGCCTTTGTTGCAAACAATAGTGCTCAATGGTATCTAAATGATTCAGATACAGAAACATTTGGTGACATATATTATACAGGTGCAGAAGTATATGCAAGTCAAACAGAAGGTATAACAGAAGTATATGCTAAAGGTAGGGGTAACATAAGTTCACCTGCTGTGATATCAGATGGTGACAGAATATATGAAGAACATTTTGTGGGATATGGTGATGGTAATTACGTAGATTGGAATAACCAAGGTACAGCAGGTAGATTTGCTTATGGTGATAACAGTATAGGCAGTGGTATTTCTAATGTAACATTGCCAATTGTACAAGAATTTTGGGCATATGAAGATGGTGGATTTGCAAGTGCACCTTCATCATTGATGAAAATAAGACCAGACAAGAAAATTGATTTCTTTGCAAATGTAGTTGGACCAACAGCAGATGGCGGTGTAGCAAACATATCAAGTGATGGTACTATACAAACAGCACAAAACGTAAGTGTAGGCAATACACTACTGATTAGTTCATTAGAACATAGTTCAGGACAAAACAACAACATAGATCTACGTGCAAACATTGTTGGTACATCATTTACACAAGCAGGTAGTAACACTTTTACAAATGTACAAGATGTACAAGCATTTGACAATGGTACACTAACTGAAGACAGTATAACATTCAGTGGTGGACAAATATTTGCAGATGGTACTGCTGTAACTTATGCAAATGCTTCAAATGGAGATGTTACACCATTAAACAGCAGAGTATTCTTCCTAAAATTCAACAGTGGTGATGGTGGTAGATACGAATTGTTTGATGATTCTGGTTTTTCAACAGGATCTAGACGTGTAACAAATAGTGTTTTTACAAGTAGTGGTGTAGGTGATGTTGAATCAGCAACAACTGTTGACAGATATAATCAAATTGACATAAGTCAAGGTAATATAAGTGCAGGTAACGCCACATTCAGTGGTGCTTCATTCTTGGCAGAAAATGCTGAAATGAAGTCAAATACACTAATACTGCAAAATACTTCAAGTAACATAACAAGTCTATTCCATTTCCAAATAGCAACTGAGGACAGAGATACTGAAGCATTCCAGTTAAATGCAGATGACAATGATGGTGTACACAAGAACTACTTGAAAGCAAGAGGTAACTTGTCAACACCAGCAACTGTACAAGGTGGAGATAGAGTTATTGAAAGTGAATACTATGCACATGATGGCACAGATTTTGTTACGACATTCGGTGATCATGTTTATGTAGACACAGATGTAGCAAGTGTGGCCACAAACGTAGTACCAATGTGTTATGAAATATTCACAAAACCAGGTGGTGATGTAAATGGTGGTTTTGTACAATCACTAATTAAAGCAAGAGCAGATAGAACAATTATATTCAATGATACAGGTACTAGACTGTTTGGTGATGGACAAGGTAAAGCAAGAATCAATGCTGATGGTAATATACATTCAAATGGTAGTATATTTACAAACACTATTGATGCTAACACAGGATCAACTACAACTTTTGCAAGTGTTCCTGTTATGCCAAGTTATTCAAACACTTCATTACCAACAGCAGTAGCAGGTGGTTATATATATGTAACAAATGGTAATAACAAACCAGCATACAGTAATGGTAGTAACTGGTTCTACTTTGATGATAATACTCAAGTAACATAGGTAGGTGACAATGAGAATAGGTAAAAAACAAATTTATTACACAATAAAAGACGAATTTGAAATAAGCGAACGCAAGATGGCATACTTATATGGTATAAGTGGCTTTATACTTGCTTCATTAATTTGGTTAATATTTTAAGGGAGAAGATTATGCCTAAGAGAATGCGTGGCGGTAAAAAGAAAAAGAAAAATCAAAGAGGCGGCAAAGGTAGACGTAGAGGCTAATTGGGCCCGCTACTTTGCTAGTATAAAAGGCGTATGTCCATGGTCATATGCGGCTTTTATGAAAGAAACAATACTCTTTGTAGATTATAATGACAGCACAATTAAGACTTGGGCGTCATTGTATGGAGCAAATGGCTGTAATTATGAAGCATTTGTTTACAAGTGTGAAGGTAAAGACAGCAATTGGCTAAACGAAACGTGTGACATTATGTCTGTGCGTTACTCAAACAGTGAATGGTTGTGGAGTCATCCAGAAAAAGGCGGAGATTCAACACCCATTCCTGTAATTATACAACAAGATAAGAAAAGACTAGAAGATTTACGTGAAAAAACCGGTTATACAGATGAAGAGTAGTAAAAGGATAACTACACAAGAACTACATAGCGAGATTGAGCAGATCAAGAACAATCATCTAACCCATATGATGGAGGATATAGATGACCTTAAGGATGCTGTAAAAGAAAACAGAATATTCTTTACGGAAAGATTAGATCGCTTAGACAACCGTATTTTTATGATTCTTGGTTTAGTTGTCACTACTCTTCTCACCATAATAGGAGCAATATTGATGCCTTAGACGCACACAAACGTCGTCTAAAGCAACTTTGTAAAAATATGCCAGTAGCACCAGCAAATATAAGAAACGTAGCAAGAGACGTGTTAGAATTGCGTAACACGTTGCCACCTAGTCGAAAAGCAGGTACTTTAGTAGGACTTGCAAGAGCGAATCAATTGGCAAATGGTGAAAATTTGTCTCTAAGTACACTTATAAGAATGCGTAGTTATTTGCTTAGAGCCAGAGAAAATTATCGCAGAGCAAAAGCACAAGGGTTAGATGCTAGTAACAGCAAAGCCATACAAGCATATTTGCTTTGGGGTGGACCTAAAGCCTTACCCTGGGCAAATGAGCAAATACAAAAATTACAAGGATGAATTATATCGAATATTATGGCAACTTGCGTTCAACGTTAGAGTTGATCCTAAAACCCATTGTTGGGAATACACAAAAGAAGGTGTTGACAACTACATCCACATAAAAACATACAAAAGCAATTACTTCAAATCAAACAGTACTTACTTACATAGATATATGTATGCAATATATCACAACAAATCATTAACAAAAGACAATGTAATTATGCATTTATGTGACAACAGATTATGCATAAATCCTAAACATCTTAAGTTAGGAACTATTCAAGAGAATAACTTGGATAGGGATACCAAACGATCCAAACGTACCAAACCAACCAAATAGACCAAACGCACCAACCGTACCAAATGGCTCAAACGTTATAAAGTGGGGTAGAGCAAACCAGTTACGGAAAAAACAAGATGAGATCTTGTTTTGAGATCAAAATTTTGGCAACATTTAGATTTCTTGGATGTATTACCGATTTGCTCCAATATTATTTATCAAATAGAATTTTCATAATAAATAATTTTCGTATTTGCAAAGAAATGCTTTGCAGAACACTAACAATTGTGTGAAAACAATTGGCAAGAACGTAAATCAAACGTTTTTTTCTAATTTTTCTATGAAAAACCCCGTCTCTACAGCGGGGTTTTTTTATGCTTCAATGAACTTAATCTGTTTGGGTGGATCATTCTGCTCTTTTGTGTACCAATGATACCCTATTTCATTAGGCATCAAGTCATTGTACAAGTGATATATTATGTTAAACAACTTTTCAATAAATGGTAATTGATTAAAACCTAGGTTTTCACCTGGATTACGCAGACTGTTGCTTACTATACCACTGCAATAACTTAACACAGAGTTACGTTTGTTTGCATAGTGACTCTTAGGAAAAGCATCAGAACTTTGCATGATGTTTTCTAAAAACATAGGCTCTACTACCTGTTTGGCACACATATCTATAACAAATCTGTTCAACCAACCAATAACATACTGTTGATCTTCTGGTGACATGTGTACAAAACGTGCTTTAGTGCCTATTTTACGCACAAAGTATATTGTAACAGAATCATCTGTTTCAATACGTTTAGGTATGTGTCCTTTATACATTGAAGAATGTGTCATAGTCTGGATGTTCTTCCATTAACCAATGTTTTTGTTCTTTGAATTTACCTGTACGCCAATTTGTGTCATTTCTCAACATTTCTCTTGCAGAACCTTTCAGTGTGTAAGCATCTCCATACTGTTGAATACGTTGTTGTACCCATATAGGATGTACACCTATTTCACATGCTAGTTCATATAGTGTTTTCTTGTGTAACACTTCGCTTCTTGTGGGGTTTTTGCGTCTTTGAAAAGGTGTACCATAGTTCATTACTCTCATGTGTATAGTTGCTACTGCTACATTTTCTTTTTCTGCTAACTTATCTGCTCTAATACCCCATTTTGATTCAAATGAAGTATCTTCATGATCGTTATACTTTTTTTCTTTTGCTATATATCCTGTTTTTGTAGGCATTTTGTTTTCTCCGTAAATATTTGTTATTGTAATATTTATTTATCTATATTACACTTCTAGATAAATAAATATTGATAGCCACTTTTCACAGAGATAAATAACATGGCGATATAATTATATATTGTAGTGAATGTGTTAATTAACTACAAATATGCAACTATAGTATATTTGGATCAGTATATAAAATACATTCTTCCATTGCATTCACTACACTTTGGCATTTTAAGGCACATTTAGGCAACATCAAGGCATTTACAAACAACACATAAGGTTAACAGGCCGGTTATAGAATACTGTTGAGATCAAGGCTATATGCTGTGAAGTGTATAGACTCATAAGGATTATGTTGTTATCCGTAAAACACTAGCATAAACATAGCACATACAAGGTAACGAGGTGCTACATCAGTCGACGTAGGTTGGAAAAGGTCAGAGTCCATTGCTAACAAGTGTAAAAATACCTACTTCCGGATTGGCTGTGAAGTCTTCACATCAAGAGGATGGAACCGTAACAGGTTCCGTCTGACTGCTATATCTTACATCAAGTCGAAACAGAAAGATTAGCAACAAGAATCAAATGCGAAGTTCGAAGAACGAGTGTTTGTTCGCAGTTGCGTTTCACCTTTAGGTGATGTAGATGACACATATACTTAAATAACTGTGTGATAAGCGAAAAAACAAGAAAAGCATTACAACGTAGCAATGGCGTACATGAAATACATCACATGTGGGTCATTGAAGCACTTCAACAAGAACATTTAGACAAAAATCAAATAAACACACTAAACAAATTAGCATCTCTTAGAACTGTCAAACAAAGTGATTATGTGATCATAAACAATGTGTTAGTGCCTGCAAGTAGAAATCACAAGATACATACCAAAACAGCAGGTAAAGGTTGGGTCACAAGAGCACAGAAAACAAATGGCAGATGGGCCAATTCAGATAAATAGTATTGTACGCAAACAGTAGCGAAATATACTGACATACAGGAGATGCAATGTCTAATGAAGATAATCAACAGCCAGAAGACAATCATTATAGGGTAAAGAACGTCAAATATGGCGAAAAAACAGTTGTGGGTCGTGTTATTGGCAGAAACAAAACAGTTATACCAGAAGAACAAGTAGCAGAACTAAGCAAATTACATTGCACAAACAAAGAAATGGCAGACTTTTTTGGTGTACCATTGCAGACCTTTATGGACAACTTCCGTGATATAATCACAAAGAACAGATTAATTACGAAGCAACGTTTGAGAAAGGCACAATTAGACTTAGCACTCAATAAACATGATCGTGTTATGCTTATATGGTTAGGCAAACAGATGTTAGGACAAGCAGAAACCCCTGTAAATGATGAAAGCAATCAAGTTCTTCCATGGTTAGAACAAGATGTTCAAGATGACGAACAGTGAAGTTAACACCAATACAACAAGACATCTTAAACAACGAAAGTAGATTCAAGATAGTTATAGCAGGTCGTAGAGGTGGCAAAAGTTATGCAAGTATAGCCTCACTGGCACAACATGCTCGTTATCCTAACACAAAATGCATGTATGTAGCACCAAGTTACAGAATGGCCAAACAGATAGTGTGGGAAGACCTTAAAAAGTTACTGTTAGAAAAGAATTGGGCAAAAAAGATAAATGAATCAGAACTAACAGTTACTCTAGTCAATAATTCACAGATATTCTTAAGATCAGCAGATAATCCAGATTCAATAAGAGGTATAGGTTTAGACTATGTTGTGTTAGATGAAGCCGCAGATATACCAAAGTTAGAAGACACATGGCAAGCAGTTATACGTCCTACACTATCAGATAGACAAGGATCTGCAATGATTATTAGTTCACCTAAAGGAAAAGGCCATCTCTATGAATTATATAACAATGCAAAACATCTTAATGATTGGCATAGTTGGCAATATACCACAGAACAAGGTGGCTTAGTTGCAAAAGAAGAACTAGAACAAGCACGTCAAGATCTAGATGAAAGAACATACAAACAAGAGTATCAAGCAGAATTTGTAGACTACAGTGGTGTTATATACTATGCATTCTCAGAACACAACATAAAAGAATTACAATTTGATTTAGGTCAAATACCAATACATGTAGGCATAGACTTCAACGTTGATCCAGGTTGTGCTGTTATAGGTATGCAACACAGAGATGGCTTACATATATTCGATGAATTAGAAATATGGGGTACTGATACTGCTGAAATGACCAGAGAAATACAATTACGTTATCCAAACAGAACAGTATTTGCTTATCCAGATGCCAGTGGTGCACAACGTAGAACAAGTGCAGGTGGTATAACAGATCATATCATATTGAAAAATGCAGGCTTTAAGTTGAAAGTAGGCAGTCAAAACCCTGCTGTAAAAGACAGAATAGCCAGTGTTAATTCAGCATGTAAGAGTGTAGATGGTAAAACCAAATTGACTGTTCACCCCAAATGTAAAAAAGTAATCAATGCACTTAGAAAGCACACATACAAAGAAGGCAGTAGACAACCAGAAAAAGACACAGGTCTAGATCACTTTTGCGATGCTGTAGGTTATCTTGTCAATAATGTATATCCTGTAAGAGTAGATGTGATAAATACATATAGAAACATATCAAGGAGTGTGTGATGGATAACTTAGACAAAGGCAATGTTCTTTACGTCATAAAAGTAATAGAGCCGAACAAAGAATATATCAAAAAGTTCAAACAGCCTAATCTAGACTATGCAAAACGTGATGCACAAGAATACTTGTGGTCATGTCCTGATGGTACTAAGCACATGTACGTTGATTGTAGAATAACAGATATATAGGAGAAGATATGAAAATGCCAGAATACTTTCAAAAAGAAAGTTCTCACCAAACACTAGGTGTCAACACAATGAGTCTTATAGGTTTAAGTCTTATTTGGGGACACATGCTTAACTTAATCTCTTTATGGTTTTTGCCATTAACTTTACTTACTTTGTTAGCAGGTTTTGGTAATGAAATAAGAAAAAGAGATTGATATGCCCCAAGATTCATTTGATAAAAAAGTAACAGAAAAGTTCGATCCTTCTACTGTGAAACAAGCAGAGAAGTTGATTGACAGTTCCAGTGAACTAAAAGCCGCACGTAGTATAAAAGATGGATTGAAACCACTTTACAAAGCATCCCATGGTGGCAAAGGTTCAGCCCCTAGACCTGGAACTTACACTGAAGAATACAAAGACAATTTTGATAGAATATTCAAGCAAGGCAAATATGCAAAAGACAAAGACAGTGAGTGATAAGCCACAACAACGTATAGCATATTTGATGTATAAGTTCAAATATGGAAGTCACAAAGAAGGATTCGAACAAAAAGTAGGTTACAATTATCTAGTAGCAAACAACGAAACAGAATTATCAGCATATATCAAATATTGGGCATATAAGACTGGTATTCAAGAAGTTGCAACAATAACAAAAGAAGAATTTGAAAAAGCAGTAGGAATAAACAATGAAAGCGATACACAAGTACACTCAACCAAAGTACAACGGCAAGAACATAAGCAAAAAGGAAAGAGGTAGACGCATAGCACAAAGCATGGGCTACAAGTTCTCTGTTTATGATATGCCACCACAATTTTTTGAACTAATGGCCAGAGCCAATGTGTTGTTTGACAACTATGATTATGTAGAAAACGTTCAAACACAAGGCGAAATGGCAGATACTGAAACAATACAATTATAACAAAGTCCTAGCAATGATTCCATTATATTATAGACTCCTAATCTGATAGTTCGGCGTTGCTAGGCATTTTCCAAAAAAAAGCACTATTTCTAGTGCTTTTTTTATGAGTTCATGTTTAAAGGAAGGATGTAGTGCTCAGAATCAATAAGAAACACTACACCCTAAAGAACAAGCCTGTGGTTGGAGGCCTTAGGCTTGTTTATACATATAGTATATAATCTATTTATTATTTGTCAACCCCTTTTGATAAAAAAACGAACGTTTTATGATAAATACTTACACCATATGAGAAACAAAAAATCTGGAGAATAGATGGCACAAAGAATTAATTACTTAGATTTTATCTCATCTGCTCACCCATTATATCAAAAGTATTATGACGATTGGTTACTTGCTGTCAAATCCTTTTATGGTGGCGTAGAATACAGAGATGGAAATTATCTAAAAGCATATGATACAGATTATACCACACCAAGTGAAGTAATCAACACTTATGATGTAGATGAATACGGTGTGCAAACAGCCAAGTATTCTACACAAAAAGTTAATTCAAGTTCGCAAGCCGAACATGGCACACAATATGCAAGTAACTTTTACCAAGAGAAATTACAAAACGTGCCTGTGTTCCCATACACAAGGCTATACACATCAGAATATAACGCAATATTATTTAGAAGCCCTCCAAGTAGGGTTTTACCCGATACACCAGAAGTAAATGACTTTTTACAAAATGCAGATTCAGAAGGAAACAGCCTAAACGAATTCATGAGCATGGTAGACACATTTACAACAGTATTTGGTGTTGTTTGGGTCAGTTGTCTAAAACCAGCAGGAGCCGAATACGCAAGATGGCGTATGCATAAACCATTAGACGTACTGAATTGGAATTACATTTACAATGCAGATGGCGATTTAGAATTAGAAAGAATCGTTATCAGAGTAGCACAAGAACAAGACCTGGAAGTATATCAATATATGACTAAAGATGAATTACAAACGATCTTTATGCCATTAGGAGAAGATGATATCGATGAATCCATGGTACCAGAAGGTGCAGAAATACTTGAAGACAGAGAAGGCAAAGGTTTTTATAAGATTACTCAACCTAATGAGTTGGGTTACATTCCTGTAAGACCCGTTTATCAAAGTAATAAAATACAAAATGGTGTGGGCCACACACCAATCTTTGATATTGCACAGATTCAACGTAGTGTATATTCGGATATGGGCGAAATCTATTCTGCCGTGTCATATGGGGCACATCCAGTAAACATAGTCGATGAAGAAACACTAGACCGGAATGGCGGTAGTGTAGGTGCAGAGCCAGGTAGTGTTATTATAACACAAAACAGGCTCAACGGGCAACCTAATTATGTATTTGAATTTGCGTCACCACCATTAGATGCAATCAGTGAAGTAAGAGAACTTATGGATCAAAAGATTGCCAAAATGAATGAAGTTGCAATGATTAGAAGTGAAGAACTAATTAAGGCATCTAGAAGTGGTGTTCAAATAGAAATGTATGACAGTAAGTTAGAAGCATTTGTACGCAAAAAAGCAACTGCAATGGAACAAGCAGAATTTAATCTATGGAAAATATGGTTTGATTGGCAAGATCAAGACATGCCAGAAGATTTATCAATAAGTTACAACAGATTGTACAGTCAAAAAGGTGTTGAACATGAAATAAAAGAAATGAATATACTTTTAGACGCCTTTGAACGTTACAATCAAGTGTTTATGTTAGATGTTACAGAATTTGTACCAAGAGACTTTGCAACTATAGAAGAAGCAGAAGCAGAAGCAAGTCGTTTAGGTGGTACAGGACATCATGAACACGAATTAGAAGATGGCACAATTGTTTACATGCCATTTAACAATCACAAAGAATACGAAATACGTTTAGAAATAGCAAGTGGTCTCGATCAAGAAGAAAGACAAGCAATTAACAAACGTGGTTTCAAAGAAGAATTACGCGATCAAATCGCAGAAAGGTTAAACCAATTAATAGACAGTACTTACAGCAAGAACAGTCTATAATGGTAGGGAGAAAAACCCGAAGTTATACGTTAACTTCTACGATAAAAGGAGAAATATATGGATAATGCATCCACTGACACGGCAGAGCAAACCGAACAAAATGTTGCTCCGGTAACAGATTCCGCAAATCCTGTTGACAATGCTGAGCAATCAGCAACTGAAACAGTACAAAAATCTGATAAAATTACAGCACCTGCTGTTGAACAAAGAGACGGTAAGTTATTTGTTGATGGCGTTCGTGTTTATACACGTGACGACACAAACAGGATTGCCGCAAATGCTAAACATGAAGTAGAGAATAAAATTCTCAATGATCTAAATGTTGACAGCATTGACCAAGTGAAGAAAGTTGTTTCAACACTTCAAGAGGTTAATCCTCAAGAAGGAAACAGTCTTAACGTTGATTCACTGCGTGATGCAGTTAAGAAACGTGAGGCAACAGTTGAAGAACTAAAATCACAGGTTAATTCTTTGAAAACAGATTTGCTATTGAAAGACCATATGAGTAAATTGCAAACAGCAATGCCAAGCAATTGGAGTGGTGAACAGAGATCAGCAGTAGTTGATTTAATGAAAGCCAGAAACATGTTGGCTGTAGAAGGTGATACTTTTGCTATTAGACACGGTAATGATTACCTAACTGTCGATGGTGAAACACCAGACTACAACCAAGCAGTTGAAGTTGTTGGTAAATCAATTGGTTTACAATTTGGTAAAAAAGGTGTTGACGTACAGTATGGTGAGACAACTGGAGAAACAGATTATAAGGTTAA
>CAACVD010000665.1_pt1 | contig 16675 bp, 31 predicted proteins | sample 2381771 | NCBI WGS metagenome assembly CAACVD01 (sample SAMEA5211965, study PRJEB30684) | marine metagenome | biome: Marine; feature: Epipelagic; material: Water | collected 2015-10-15 | depth 15 m | reverse complement strand
AACATCTCTATTGCAGGTACTTCAAATTCGCAACCTCCGATCATTGAAAGAACGTGTTCGTTGCGTAAGGTAGCATCAACGACTCTCATATTGTCATCGTGTTCTTTAGCTGTTAAGACGATCTTATTTGATTTTGCTTTTGCTTCCTTGTAAGCCTTTGCGTTACGACTCTGGACATCTACAATGTGAAACCTTTCATCAAACATATGAGGCTCTAATATCATCGTATGGATAAAGTTACCTACCTGTAAAGCTGTTGAATCGTTGTTCTGTCCGTATTGGGTTACGAACTTATAATGCTTCGGGCTTTTGTTTAATAGCTTAATGTTAGAAGAACTCATTGCTCTTGTCCCTAGATGACCATAATAGAAATCATCGTCTACCATTTTTTTTAGGATGGCTTCTTTCTCCCAAGTGTCGCCATTTAATAGTGTTATCATTGTTATTGTGTTTTAGAATAATTGAGTTTGTGTTGTGTCTTGATTTTTCATAATTCCAAGAGCTGTGTCTAAGATAGTCTTTCCTGCCTCAAAATCTACTAGATTTCTTGCTATTTTACCTTTGCTTTGTTTCCCTTTATATTTTTGAATTATATCTTTTATTAAGTGAAAATCCATAAACGCTTCTTCAACTTTTTTTGTAATATTCTTATTTGCGTTCATTTTTGGAGGTTGTCTTTTACTTAAAGTATTTGGTAAATTAAAGTTTGTCCAGTATAAATGTCTATCTCTTTGATGAGCTTCAACTAAAGGTTTGTAATAAGGTTTTACATTCTCCACAACATATTTCCCTTTAAAAAAAGTTTGAAGAAATATAATCTCTTGATATAACGCCATATCAGGATATCTAACCACCCCTTGAGCATTTAAAAAATGATTTGTGATACTATGCGTTGGACAAGGAGGCGAACTCCAGATAAAGTCATATTCTTTATAATGATCTAAAAGATATTGATGAGCGTCAGAAATTATAACTTTATCATTTGGGAATCGTTCTTGATAAAGTCTTGCAAGTTCAGGATCGTATTCAACGGCAGTAATTTCGTGTTCAATCCCCCATTTATATCTATTACCACCCAAGCAAGAATATAAGTTTAAGATTTTCATTTTTAAAACAATTTAGGTTGTGTTGCATTCTCTGTATTAAAGAGATTAAGTGCTACATCTAAGATAGTTTTTCCAACTTCATAATCCACTAAATTTCTTGCTATTTTATTTATACGTTGTTTGCCTTTGTATTGATTAAAATCGTAATCGTGAAACTCAGAAAGATCTTTTATATCTCCTCGTTCGATCATATTCTTAAACATTTTTCTACCACCTAAATCATTTGGAAGATTAAAGTTGGTCCAGTACATATGTCGACCTCTTTTGTATGCTGAAATTAAAGGCTCATAAAACGGAATAACATTTTCAACAACATACTTTCCTTCAAAGTAATATTTTAAAAATATAATTTCTTCATATAATGTCAAGCTAGGAAATACAGGTTTAAAGTTTTTTCTATTTTTCTGACTAATTCTTACTCTAGAATGAGTAGGACAAGGTGGACTGCTCCAAATAAAATCGTATTCTTTATAATGGTCTAACAAATATTGATGGGCATCGGCAACTATCACCTGATCATTAGGGAATCTTTCTTGATATAATTTAGCAAGCTCTTCATCCCATTCAACAGCAGTAACTTCGTGGTCATCTCCCCACTTGTATCTGTTGCCTCCTAAACAAGCATATAAATTTAGAATTTTCATTGTTATTGTGTGTTTTAATTATTGTTTAACGAATATAAGAAAAATTTTACAATTATCAACTATTTAAATCAATTTTTTTTCCTTCGTTGATATTTAGGTAGCCGACTTCCTTGTTTATTTTGTTATTATTTGAGAAGTCTGTTGTGCGTGGCATCCTTCTTTCTTCCCACTTAGGGCTAAATTTACTAAGATCAAACGCCCAGATTCCTTCAGGCGTTGAATTAATATAAAAAGGTTTTGTGTTGAAATTCTTGGAACGTTTTATCAACGCATCGTATTTTGCCTTCTCAATTAACAGGTCATCGTAATGAGTCCTGCGACATTTAAGCTCAATGTCAATATTATTCTTTTCTGAATAACAATCGTATTTTGAATATTTGAACTCCGACAATTTAAGGTCAGGTATCTTCTCTCGAAGAAATTCGAACAATTCAGTCTCTGTTGTTGGTAGCGTTTGCATACCTCAGAATATTAAGATTTTGAATTTGACGTAAATCGGTCAAATGTATTTTAGTCAAGATGTCTTTTCTATCTTGTCTTTGATATAGTTTTTTGTATGCGTCTTGCTTGGTAGTAAATTTCTTTTGAATATTATATCTACACCATTCAAGTAAGTCTTGTCTAGGAACTATTGCGAAACCATCTATCTCTACAATATCAAAAGCGATGTAATCAGCTTTACCACAAAGCCATCCTTCTTTGCCTCTTACATTTTTAAACTCTAACCAGATAGTCTCAGGATGACGATTGCCTTTGACGTCAACACCAAACCATTTATTATTTCTTCTTACCCAGTAATCAATATGTTGATATATGTCTTCTTCTTTGCTAGACTTCCTAACCTGATAGCCAATACTTTCACAAGCGTTTACAAAACGATCTTCAGAAGCGTTACCTTCCCTCATTGAGTATTGACGTCTGGATTTAGTCAACATAAGCATTATAAACCGCTTGTAGTTGTACGATCCTTTCTTTTAGACAAGAACCACAATTCGTCATTTCAACGCTCTGGTGGAAGATTCTATTGTATATCGCATTAAGCTCCACCTGTTGTTTTACGTTTAGAACCGATCTGTTTATTATCGTTCCAATAAAGTCGTATTCATCTCTTGTAAGGCATTCAGGTTGTTTGTAAGGGAATAACTTGTTGAGCTTCTCCTTTCTTGCATCACAGCCACAATCGACTCCTGTAGCCTCTACAAACCAATCAACAGCTTTTTTGATTCCTGTTGCTTTGGTTATCTTCTCTACTGTATCGCCTAAGCCTTTACTTTTTTGAGTCTTTGTATTTTTTGTAGGCTTGCTTCTTGGTTTCTTGTATTTTTTTTCTGCCATTGTCTAAAGTATTCCAAATTGATCTTTCGCTTATTTTCGTTGATTCGCTTATGTTTTTAATTGTCATATCAGTAGTATGATACAGGCGAAACAATTTAGCATCGTACCAATGCCAAGTTTCAACCTCATCCCATAATTCATTGATCAGGTTATTATGTGCTTCTTCCATTTCGTAATTAGGCAACTCGTAAGCATCCTCGATTGCTTTTAATTGTGAAAAGGATAAAGATTTTTGTGAGCTGATAAACAGGTTACGAAGAACAACAAAAACAAAATAAGTATTTACTTCCTTTTCATTGTACATTATCTTCTCGGGATCTTTGACGTACTTATGCATCCTGAGATACATATCTTGAACTAAATCTTTAGAGGCGTCGTTATCTGCTCCGAAACTTTTTGCCATCCGAATCCACTCCTCGTGTCTCTTGGAAAGCAATTCTAATATCACCAGACAAATTGAATAATAAAGAAACCTATTCCGATTTGAAATTCGTATTGGTATCCTAAATTAGTAAAAGAGTCATCCCCCCAATCTAAATAATTAAAACCTAACATAAACCCATACAGGGGGGATACTCTAATATTCATAACATTTTTTTAATCTCGTTTATCTGATCCTTGTAAATATATAACTTTTTAATCTCATTTTCTAACATAGCTTTTTGTGATCGTAATACTTTAATCTGGTCAAGCAAATCATCTGGACTCATAAAAGGTAGAGAATCTTGCTCAATAATTCCTTTGCGATGGCTAAGAGCTTTCTCGTATAACTTTTTGTAATCGTCATATTTTATGAGCTCATCGTGCATCTTAGTATAATGAACAACACTTGAATGATCTTTGCCTAGCACTTTACCAATAACGGAAGGGCCTGCTACAGGTCTGAAGGCGTTTGCAAATGCTGTCCTTGCGTATACATTCTCTCTCTTTCTGCTTGCGTTCTCTTGCATATTAAGCTGTTCGTAATATGTTTCTTTTGCCGCATAAAGCTCTTGTGCGTCTATTGTTTTAGATTTCATCGATTATTCCTTTTAAGTATTTGTCTGTTAGTTGTTTTAAATTCATCTCCCATAATCCTCTTGGACTCTTTAGGGTTAGCGTAGTTCTTTCCATAAATTCATCACAAGGACTTAAGGGTTTACATTCGCAGTTTTTACAACGATAAGTTGATCGCGATATGATTGTAAACACCTCTTTTGTTCTTGGGTTTTTTAGGTTGTCGCTTGGTTGGAAATTGTTAAAGGTTCTGGGCGCACTCATCTAATGATTTTTGAAGGTTGTTAATTGTGTCTTTTAGGGTTTGATTTTCTGATTTCAATTTTAGGTTGTCAAGTCTCGCTTCGTGCAAGAATCTTGTTGTGGTTATTTCGTAATCTACAAAATAGCTCAACACCTTGTCCACTTCCATCAGGTCAATGACTTTATTTATAAGCTCGTTTTGTAACTTCCTGTCGCTAGTTACAGCGGCTTCATCGTTAAGCCACATAACAATTGCCGCAAGTAAGTATTGTTTTTCTCTAACGTGTAATTCGTTGAAGGTAGAATCAGAAGGGTACATCCGTATTTGTTTTTGGTTCGGGTAATTTAATCAAACTTTTATAACCAATCAAATATCCAACATTAAATTTCATTGATTGTAATCTTACGGGATTATCTAAAGGTGTTGGTCTGCCTCCTGTTTCTAACTCTTTTACCTTGCGTATATGAACGTCTGTAAATATCCAATCTGTTTCGTGTTGTGTGTACCGATGGATTACGCAAAGTTCGTCGGCCCTGTTTACAAATTTACCACCGCCTTCTATGTCAGATGCCATTGGAGGAATCGGGTGACCTTCGTAAGGATGTCCTTTGTAATGTGTTTTTCTTAAAGCCTCTGTTGCGGGGTGAGTGTTTAGTATTAGGGTTGCGTTGTACTTTTTACAGAATACTCGTATGTGGCTTGTTGCTTCGTAATGGTATTCGTGAGTCGATATTTTACCCAGAGACTTTTGATTAATGGTCAAGGAATTATAAGGATCAATTAGAACGCCATCAAAATCGTATTCCTCGTAAATCTCTCCCATAGCATCAAGCAAGCTGAAAACGTCAAACAACTGCTCGTTATCTATAAAAGCAAAATGGCCCTGAACAAAATCGTATTTCATATTGAACTCAGAATCTGTTACATATTGAATCTGCTTGCCGCATAAAAATTCTATCAATTTTCTTTGGATGCTTTTTACATCGTTCTCGCTAGAATACACTAACCACTTTGTTCCATTGTTTAAGGTGTGTAATAACATCAAGTAAAGCATTGTGTGAGTCTTACCGACGTTTGCGTGTCCTGTAACTACAATAAAGTTTCCTTTCTTGAATCTTAGGTAGTCATCAATTTCAGGGTGTCCAAATTTAGAGGCTTCAGGGATTAATCCTTTGCGAGCTTTTTGGAGATAATTATAAACTTGTTCGTTTTTTATTAGGGATGGGTGTGTCATTGTGCGCTAAGTTAAAAAAAAAGAGGGGTTAAAAACCCCCCTTATTAATTTGATTAAAATTCCAATGGCTGTGATTCGTTGAAGTGATTGTCGTAGGATTCTCCCTTTGCAGGTTCTCCTGTAACAATGGTAAGATGCTTTTCTACAAAGCCACCTATATCTTTCAACTCAATCACCTTTGCCGCGACCAAATCTATCGCACCTTTGAACACAACACTCCTCGCTATCTGGTCAGACTTGTCGGTCTTACCTCCAGAAGAAAAGCTATTGTTTGTAAAGTTGGCTTCATCCCTTTGAATCTTTACGCCTCCTTTATCGTTCTTGGTGTATTGAACCTCATCTCCTACTTTGTAGTATGGGGTTGTTGATTTTGCTAAGACCGTTCCGAAGTCATTGTTATCGAAACCAATCTCTAATATGTGAAACTCTTTCCACATTCTACCTGTGTCTTGCAGGCTAACTATTTTAGACATATTCTATATTATTTATGTTATTTGTGCTAAAGTACATCCTCTTCGGGAATAATCAAGTGTAGCTCTTCAAGAGCTTTTACCCTATGTGTTAGGGCTTCGATTCTTGCCTGTTGATAGGCAATCAGTTCGTCTTTAATATTTGGTTGTAGTCTTTCCATAATTATAAGATATCCATACAATCGTGAGCAACAACTAAAAATCCGACATCTTTTGTCGCTTTCTTTTGAATGGCGTAAATATCGCCTTCGTCAGTTCCTTGAGGGAACACAACCTTTGAACCTTTTTCAGTTAAGTATTCATTGACCTCGTGTAGCCAATTAAAGGTTTCAATGTTTTCTCCGTTAACGGTCAGGTGTCCTCTGTAGAACCTTCCTGCGTTTTCTGTGTATGCTACTTCTAAACGTATCATAATCCAAATATATGTTTAATTAACGCAGTACCCGCTAGAGGGATAAGAAAAGCTGAGGCCATTAAAACCAGAGCTACGAAGTAAGCAACGTAATGTTGAAGGGTTAATCGTTTTTTCATTGTTATTGTGTTTTAATTAAAAAATAAGGTGGTATAAATGAAGTCACCTCTAAACCTGTATCTCCTCCAAGAAGATAAGTGTCAAAGTTTGATTCATTATCCCAAACGCTTTTAGGAATCCATTGCTCACGCTCAATGCGCTCAAAAGACATACTTGTTCCTTTTCTAACACGTTTAGACACAATAAACAAATATGCTTTCTCGGTTTCGCTTAAAATAGTCATAGAACTATCTCTGATGCCATTCCATAGAATCTCGGTTCTAATAGGTTCTTCAAATTTTTGCATTTTTTATTGTGTGTTTTTTATTGTGTGCCGTTATCGACTCGGCTAATATAGAAAAACTTTTTTAATTATCAACACTTTCTAAAAATAATTTTTGAAGTGTTCTTATCTATATCGGTATTGTGGATAATTGTGAGCTTAGGGAAATACTTTTTTGTATCATCTGGAACTCCTCCCCATTCTTTAAAAGCATCCATTCCAAATTTGATAGCCATTATACAATTATCAATGTCGTATCCTAGATTGGTTTCTAGTCTTACGCTTACCCTGTCAAATGTAACCTTGTCGTATTTGTCAAGCTCTTTGAGAATCTCTGACTTGAACTTATCCTTTGCTTTCTTTCTTATGGCCCAATGTCTCGAGGCATAAAAAGCGTTTAATGAAGGGACTTTACCTACTTCAACTTCTATATCCGCATCGTTCAGCAAAGTGAGGATCTAATTTGTTAATCTTAGAAAGTATTTCTTGCTCTTCTTTTTGAGCTTGTATTCTTGCTTCTGGTGTGTTAGCACAATTAGCAAAAGTCAATGCCGCTTCTTTTAACAAGAAATCAATTTTTCTACGCTTCGCTTTGTTCGTGTAATATTGCCATTCCATTCTTTCCGAGTTTTGATGTTGCTGAGGCGTTGTGCTTGTCGAAGTATTCAAAGTTTCTAGATTGTTTAGTGATTTGATGTTCAAGTTCTCGCTCTAGGTGAGCGATTGCCTTACGGATATCCTGAGTGATTGGGTTGTTTGGTTTGTTTCCTGCTCTCAACAAATATGTTATTGCTGTGCTGAGGTTGTAATTATCCTCTTGGAAATCCAAACAAACATCAAAGGCTTCGATTTGCTTGTACTTGCCTATGTAATATTTGGGTGTTTTTTCCATTATGTTATTAATTATTAACCAAATATAGCTATTTTATTTAAATAACTATAACTATTATAACTATAACTAATTATAATAATATAACTAATAATAACTAATAATAATAACTAGTAATAATATAACTAATAATAATAACTATAACTATTAGTAATATAATAACTATTTACAACTGACCAAATAAATTTTAAAAAAATGTGCGTAAGGCTTTTCGTGCCTTCTAACGAATTAAAATGATTAAAGATATAGGAATATACCACACACACCCCTAAAGTTCATTAGAGAGCTTTAAAATACCCTTAAACGAGCTTTCTGATAAGTTCCCTAATTATGACAATAAAGCATAAGAGAGCAACAGCCCATCCAAAATAGTGTTCCAATTTCATCCTTTCCTTTCGGATTGTTTGGTTTACAATCTTAACCTTTTCGACCGTTATTGTATCAGGAGGGCATTCAGCATTTATAATAACATCCTTACCCTGTAACCACTTAACCTCTACCTTTACGCGATCTTGATAAATTATCGTGTCCTTTTGTAGCGTTAGGGTATCGTGTAGGATTCGTTCTTTTGTTACAATTACCGTGTCCTTTACACTTACACTCTGTAGGGTTTGTTTCGCAATACCGCATCCGCTAAGAACCGCAAGAGTCACACTCATCAGGATTATCAATCCCGCAAGTCGTATTTCCTGTTTTTTCTTCCAATTCATTGATGAAATCTTCAAAAGTTGAGGTATTTTGTTTTGCCATTTTGTTTAATTGCTTTTAATAATTGTCTTCTATGTCGGCTAGAATATGAGCAATGAACCCAAGAAGGTTCGTCATTATTTCCGAACTCCCAAATCATCTGGTCAAAGGGTGTATTCTTTGCAAGCCAATTAAATAACACATCATTCCCTTTTTTACACCTTAAATCTGCCGCTTGAGCTTGGCAATGTTGTGACTTAGAACTTCCACCAATGGCTTTATTGACTTCAGGCGACCTGTACCCACTTGTTACAATTATTGGCCCTAAGGCATCTCTGGCAGGTTGTAAGACATTATCTACTAACTCTCGAAGGTTTGCTATCAGATGTTCTGGAATGTCGTTAGGAACGCCTGAATTGGTTTTTGTTAATTCGGCTAAAGTAAAATTCTTTGATAGTTTCATTTTTTAAGCTCGAAAAGTTTGTCTTGAATCTTATCCAACTTCTGATCCATCTTATCAATTTTTTTCTTGGTAAGGTCAACTGTTTCCTTTAAGACTAAGTGATCTGCCTTAGTGACTTCAGGAGGTGGAAGCCTCTTAGCTTCGTCTATATCACCCATCAAATTATAATAAAGACCTATGAAAAAACTTACCCCAACAATAATGGCCCCGAGCGATTTAATGCTCATACCAAATACTGTGTTCTCACTTATCTCTTTATCTGATGCTTTTGCAAAATCTTCGTACATTATTTCTCAAGTTGTTTATAACATATAGCCGACCTCTGGTCTAAATTTTTAAATTCTTTAATCATTATAGGATCTAGCATACAACGCTGTATGAAACCCTTTTTACTTTCGTTTGGTTTCTTGGTTGGTATTGGCATTACTTCTTCGAGGGAGCGAACTTCTCTAAAGATGCGATTCCAAAGCTCCCGATTGTAACCAATACGAAGGAGTTGTAAATCGTTTCGTTAATTACCAAATCTGATCCAAGAATACCTGTAACAATATCGACAACAGCAAAAACAATCATAACCAATAAGCTAAGGCTTCCAACGATTGTCTTTTCGTTGTAGTCGTTATCGTCTTTAAATATATCAATTATGCTCATAACTCAGATGGTACAGGGTTACAAAATTCTGCTTCTGGATTCGCTTCACAATAGTCTTTTGCGTATTGCTGTTCCCAACCCCCGAACGTATGTATTCCCGATGGAACGGGCCAGACGATGTAACTTGCAAAGCTCGTAGTTAATGGCTCATTGGCCCAAAGAATATCAACGGATATTTTAGAGGCTTGCTTTATACATTCGCCTTCTTCGTTAACCTCTTCGCATATCTTTCCTATAACAAAAACGGAAGTAACTTTTGAAGAGTCCCATATATCGTTTCCTTCTTCGTCTTGGGTTTGGATTTTGGCTTTTGCCGTATTCCATTGGGTAGTAGTAAACTCGTATTTTCTGAATTTCATAATTTAAGTTGTTAATTCTGCTAATTGCGTATTTGTTAAACCAGTTTGAAATAATAAAGCCTTGTTTACTTCACATTGAGGAATTAATGATCCAGCGTTTTCACTAAATGTGAATTGATCTTTAGAGGAAACCGTAAAAGTTGCGCTAGTATCTGTGCCAGCTAATGAACCATTAACGTAAAAGGCAACGTCATTAGTTTTATATCTTACAGCACACTTGTATCTAGTACCTACAACCACAGAACCGACAGAGATGCTAAATTGTGTTGAACCATTATCGTTACCCAATGCTGTTAAATTACCACTTCCTATTCTAATATCTATTTGACCAATAGTTCCGCCGCCAGTGGTTCGAATTTGGTATACAATTTGTAAATCTGTGTTATTATTAGGTACAAAATCTAAAAATAAAGTACCTTCAGATTGTCCTATTAAACTAGTTAAACCGACTTTCTGACAATTATCCGCCACTCGCGTAACCGTTGCACCATACGAGGGTATGTAACTTGATTGATAGCTTCCTACTTCAAATTGCGTACCCCATAAATAAACATCCATTGCGGGATTTGTGTCGCTATCCATTGTTAAAGTCAAATTTCCCTGACCTGCAGTATACGTTTGAGTCATAGAACAACGATACCATCCGTTCCCGTAGTTTTCAATGTTTCCGCTACCGCTAATTATTGTACCATTAGATAAATCAAAAATTACTTGCGTTCCATAATAAAACGCCTCACGCATCCTAAATCTGCTTGTAGTACCTTGCTTAGCAAAAATTGAAAACGTAACAGAATTGTTGCCTACTGAAGTCCCATAAGACGTAATTGAACCGCTACTAGTTATTGATATTAAACTAGCGTTAACTACGCCCTCTGGCGATGTAGCTGAATTGTTTGTTATTGTTGCATTTGTTAAGGCATAGCTACTATTATTTATATATTCTGAGTGCGTTACAAGATTAGTCCTTTGTGGCTCTAATAAAAGGGATGGGCAAGAGCTTGTTGAACCTGCTGTGTAATTTAATCGAGGAACATTATCATAACTTCCTACACTTACTGCTGTTGTTGTCGTTTCTATGTAGCTTGTTGCTACCAAGCCTTGCTCTAATTGTGCGTCTTGAATATAAATACTACCAGCAGTTGTTTCGCTAAGTTCTGGATATAAACGAACTCTAGTTATTGAGTCGTTAATTGTAACCGAAAGCCTATACCAACCGTTCCCTACACTTACACCGTTAGTGTCTATTATTACACCCGTAGCGCTTTGTTCTAATACTGAACCATTAAGAAGATTAAATCTAACATAATAATTCACGCTAGCATTTATATATAATGTCGCTACATTTAAAGAATCCGCCTTAGCGTAAACACTAAACGTTTTAACTCCACTTGTAGATATGTCTTGATATATATAGCTAAACGCATTAGCTGTTTTAGTTAACAACCAAGCATTTGAACTACCATCATATCCGCTTTGCCCACTTGTTTCAGAAGTGTTAGAATTTAGCCAAGTAGTATCAAATTGATTACTTTGTAATACTAAGTTAGTCCTTGTTTTCTCTATCAAACCTGTAGACCCGATTCTAGTTGCTGAGGAAGCTCTAGTGAAATTTAAATCCCCTGATCCATCAATCGGCTTCACCGAATAAACTTTATCTTCTTTATAACCGCTTGGGATCATTACAAGCGAAGCATCATCAAAATAACTCATTAGTTTAAATTAAATAATTCATTGACCAAGCAATCCCGATTTTCGAGAATTGCACCATCGTTGGTCATTCTTAAAATATAAGTGTCAAACACTTCATAAAAATCGTCTTCACCTAAATCTTGTAAAGCCGCAACTAAACAATCATAAGCCTCAAACAAACCACCATCAGCAAGAACTCTTGCTCTAAAAGCATCAGCAATTACACTAACAGGAGCAAAGCAAGGAGGCGCACTTTCGTTTTGTATAGACAGAGTCGTTCTGTCGGTATCTCCAAACCAAGTGCTACAATATACTTTTGCCCAAGAAATTAAATTAGCCATTCTTTCTTTGTTTCTTTAAAAATAACCTTAGCTTCATTATATTCTCCATTTTTGGTGTATATGTTTTCTTAGAGTACCCACCCACTTCTTTGAACGTCTTTATCTGGGTAAATGTCTTCATCGCTGTTTGTATTATATTCTGGAAAAAGATTTTGATTGCTTGACATATAGTCTAAAAAACGCTGAACATAATACTCAGCAATTTTTCTTTCCTTCTCAATAAGAAAATCAACCTCGCCTTTGTCAACGCTTGTCGAGTTCTCTGAATTGTGTTTGTATACTCCTCCGTTGGAAATGCTATAAGCCGCGAAAGGAAGGTACTCAACCATTGAAAAGTGGATTAACATAGGCTGAACGTAGTCATTAACCAATGAAAGGTAATTCCCTGTAAGAGTTCCTGCGATTATATCTGCTGATATTTTGTTATATAGATCGCTTCCTAGATAGTTGGTGATGTGTATCTCCTGAGCTACCTTAATCCATTGTATGAATTTATCTGTATCAATCGAACCACCTAACGCTGTTGACCTAACTAAATCCTCTCTCTTTATAAATAATGCTGTTGCCATTTTTATCTTGGGTTTAAAAATCCTTGATTAGGCATATCTACGGGCCTTGTAGCTACCTTTCTATCATTTACCTCAACGTCTGCGCCTTCTCTTTTGGCTTTGTTTACGCTTATCTCTGCTCTTGGGTTCTTGGCATCAACTGCTCTAGCGTCTTCCTTTGCCATAAATACCTTACGCATCCAGAAATGATGACACCTAGCTCCGCCTTTGTAAAGCCATATGTCATAAGTGTCTGTGCCTCTAGGCCCAAAACCTGCGTTTACCTGTCTTGATCCCATTGCAAGAATATCCTCTTTACGATATACCTTATTAGCCTTCTCCATCTTTTTACAAAATTCTCTAGAGTTTGGATTGCTTCTTACAGGAGCATAACCGTAACGTATCTTGTAAGGTCTGCCTTCAGGTGTTACACCATCTTGTGAAGATTTAGCGTTTGTCTTAGCTACTCCTGTTGAGGCGAAAGCAAAGAACTTATCCATCTGCGCTTCTGCGTCATAATCAACAGGTGCTTCCTCGATAAGCTCCCACTCATCCTCGTTAATTACTTCTCCTAAGTCATCAAGCTCTGCAAAAACTTCGTCAAGGTGTTCGTCGTCAATATCTGAAGACATATTAACAGACTCATCGTGAGACTCGCAAGGCATATACCAAATGACTCCATCTTCTTCGTGTTCGTGATGTCCTTTACAACCTTTTGCTAAAGCGGCCTCCTCTGCCTCTTCTATTGTATTGTAAACCTTTTGACCATCAATCTCTTTTAAATCTACAGAACCCAATTTAACTCCTGTCTCCTCTTCTTTTGTTTCCTTGTCTGTGATTATATCCTCCTTAAATTCTAAAGGCTGTAAGGTCTTGAAATATAGATTTAACGAAATATCGTTGTAAGCTAGTATCTTATCAACCGCATCAAGTAAAAGTTCTTGGAATACTCTTATGACGGTGTTGTCAAATAACGCTGAAGCTGTTTTAAGCTCCTCTGCGTTGTTTCCTAATCCACTCTGGTCTTTGATACCTAAAAGCATTGGAGAGGTAACCCTGTGAGATACCATTAACTTTCTCATTGACTCATCAGCCAAGAATTGATACTGATCAGAAGCATCTGATAATTGTACAGGCGTAATATCTGCCGCCATCTCTTTATTATCGTTGAAGCTCAATATAAACTTACCTGAGTTGCTTGTTCCTGAATACTTTTCTGCAATCCTGTTTTCTATTGTGTATCTTTCTTCCTCCGTTGGTACTCCGTTATTGAAGTTAATGAGCATAGAAGGACTCATCCCGTTCTTTATGTTGTTTAGGTGATAGTTAGAAACCTCCTCTTCAAGCTCAGCATAAGGTAAACCACCCTGATAATCAACAGGCGAATAATAATAGAAAGAAGGTCGGTAAGGTCTTACATATAGAATCTCGATACCTTCCTTACTTTGTCCAAAAGAGGGTATTCGTAAAGGTGTTTCTTTTTTGTTTCCTACTGCATCCCAATCTTTGGCGTAGTAATAAGCCTCAACGTCTCCCTCGTCATTACACCTTTCGGCTCTTAGACTTTCGATAGGCATATGATGAACTTCAGTAACCTTTGAGTGATCCTTTGAGTAAATAACCTGAAAAGCACATTGGCCCATCATCTTTAAATCTGCCGACACTTTACGCATACAATCTTTAGAAAATAAAGACTTCATTTGCGCGTATTGTAGAGGTCTTCTTGATGAGTCGGTAGCGTCTAACCCTTTACCGTAGATAAGTTCGCTAATGCCATTTATAATAGCGTTATTGGATGCTGATCCGTTGTATCTGTCAATAAGATATTGGAAGTAGTCGTTGTTATCGCCATAACTCACCCACTCCACATTCTTATATTCCTTTACTTCGGGTGTGGTGTATGATGATAAGTTTACAAATCTAATATTGCTCATATGATTACATATTCATTATTATAAGACGTTTCCTTTGTGTAAACACCTTCGTTCACCGTGTACTTGTCTAATTCTGTTTGTGAAGTTACAAAAACTCGGTCTTGATATATTACGTTAGAACCGTCTAAAACATTTATAGCGTTTACAAGACATTGAAGAGCTTCAACAATTCCATTGTCTGCTATAACCCTTTCTTGATAATCAGCCCCTTCGTTATTTGTTACGATTAAGTTGTAGTATCTATTTTTTACCAGAGAGAAAATTCCTGTAAGAGTCATAAAACCATTCGAGGAAGATACACTCACAGAAGGTGTTGCTGTTGTGTTTTTAGACTCGTCAATTAATTTCATAGTCACATTCACAGGGTGCGAACGTGGAATAATCACAAGGGATTGATCGGAGTCAGATACTTTTAAAATGTGCATCGTACTTAAATAACTAAAAAGCGAAAGTTTATTCCAAAAAGAAAGGGGGAAATAATCCCCCCTTCTACACACAATAACATACCTAGCGTACGACTAGACATTACTCTAAGTCTAAATTTTGGGCAAATAGAGTAAGTCTACGCTGATACGAAATACAAAGATAGAACTTTATTTACAAACTATCAAGGAGCAATTTGAGTTCCACTTACAGTAATTCCTACTGTTGCAAGATCAGCATCTAAGAAGTTTGCAGGTATTTTCTCTTGCGCTGTTAAGCTCAAAGTATATCCGCTTAAATCTCCCATAGCCGCACCTGTTACAATCGTGCCTCCTGTAATCTCTGCTCCAAATTCTAATCCCATCAAAAAGATGTTACCATTGTAGTCCTCTACAAAAACGTGAGGTCTGCCATAAGCCATCAACTTTAATTCCTTATGAGACTGCTTATCTAGTTTCGTGAAAGTAAGTTCTAAAACCTGCTCATAAAATGTAGTTCCGTTCTCACGAGAGGAGTTAACATTTTGAGTGAATGAAGAATTACCTTTTACGTCATATTGAAACGCTGTGGGTGTTCCCGCAATTGTCTCGATTGCATCTGAGTTTGTTGCGTCATAAGCGATCGTTCCGAAGTCCCCGAAATCAACAAAGTAAACGGACTTGATCCCGCCAACCACATCTTTACAAGGTACTGCTCTTCCTATTGTTAAATCACAAGCCATTTTTTATTTAAGTTTAAAAAAAAAGGGCAGGTAGTAAAACCCACCTACCCTCTTTTATGTTAATAATTAATTTTTACGAGTACAATACGCAATCAGCACCAATTCCATACTGAACACCTGCTGTATATCTCATAATAACTCTAACGTTCTGTGATCCGTCAAGGTCACCCATATCCAACAATTTTACTTCATTATGGTCTGATAATAAACCTGTGCCGAAGTAGAGGTTGGAAGCCTCAGCCGCAACCATTGTATTAGCGGCCAATCCGCTTACCATAGCAACTCTGATTCCGTCAAAGAATAAAGGCTCATTTCCGAACCATTGTGTTCCTTTGTTGTCTGTACCGTTAGCACCAAGACCAGAAGCTCCGAATCCTCCTAGAGCGCGAACATAAGCACGAGCAACATTTTGAGGAACGTAGATTGTTAAGTCTTCTTTACCGTAGATAGCGTTTGGAATAGCGTCTGCAACTTTTCCTAGTTCTGCGATTACGTTAGCCGCGTCAACAGTTGTTCCTGTAACGTCGTTAACGTCTCCGTCTGCTGTCATTAAAGCTGTAAAGCCGTCAAACTCTCCTGCTGTTGCGTTAGCACCTGACCAGATAGTTTGCTCAGTCTTTTGTGCAACCTTAGCGGCAACGTGACCAATTAAGAAGTCAGAGAAATTTGCAGGTAGATTATCATAAGCTGAATAACCCATTTGTACAGCCTCCCAATCAGATCGGAAGTCTTTTTTACAAAGTTGTAAATTAACTTGGAACTCTTCAGGCTGAAGGATTCTCTCAGTCAATGTTACTGTAGATGTTGCTGAAAAGTCACAAGTTGCGTCAGCAACGATGTCGTTTGTAGCGACCTTTTTAACAACTTCTTTATATTTGACATTAGGCTTGATTTCGACAAGACCTTTGTCAAGAGTGTCCGCTGCTAGAAGTCCTGCGGAGATGTATTTTCCAGCGAACTCTCCGCTGTACGTGCTAGTGATAGATGTAGTAGTAGCCATTTGCTATTTTTATTTATTTAAATTAGAGAAAACCCTGTCCAAAGAAGATCGACGACGATTGTTCGCCATTTTCACTACTTCTTTCTGAGTTGTTTGGGGATTGTGTTTGATTGGCTTTGCGGCCGATTGAGAGGAAAGCTCTTTCTT
>CAACVD010000663.1_pt1 | contig 16704 bp, 19 predicted proteins | sample 2381771 | NCBI WGS metagenome assembly CAACVD01 (sample SAMEA5211965, study PRJEB30684) | marine metagenome | biome: Marine; feature: Epipelagic; material: Water | collected 2015-10-15 | depth 15 m | reverse complement strand
GCAGGAGATCAATTATTAGAAGATATAACAAATTACGACCATTATGCTAATACTATTAATAGTTATTGTAATAGTGCTACAGATTGTAATAAAGAAAGTTTAATATCAGGAGTTCAACCATGTCCTTATGAACCTAGTAAACAAGTATCACATAATATATTTTTACAACCATATACAGAAACTAATGCTGCTGTTAATGTAGCTTATTCTAAAAACTCTTTACAACAAAATCTTTCATGTAATTTAAGAACAGGTTTATTTAGTAGTCATAAAGTATATTTTAATAGTGCTGCTCCTATCAGAATTGAACTCACTCTTAATGAGACTAAAAAATGTGTAAAATTGGTAGATATGGTAAGACAAGGAAACGGCGTCTGCTTATTACAAGCTCAAGTAGCAGCAAATGCTACAGCTTTTACATTACAAGCAAATCAATCTAACGGAACTTCACCTACTAATGGTTTAGCATTTGAAAATTCACCTTTTCAATTTGGAGATACTATTACTATTACTAGTGGTGGTAATACAGATTCAGCAGTTATTACAAATGTAGCCATAGCAGGTAATAGATATGTATATACTATTGCTGCTGCATTTGGAAATATTAAAGCAGTAGGTTCAGAAGTATTTATAGCTGAAGGTAATGTTAATGCAAATATTCAACTAAAAGACGTTTCTTTATCATGTGCGAAGGTCTCACCCCCTCCCATGTGGATTGATAGAACACTACAAATGATTAGTAGTCCTCAAGGTTATAATTTTGATATTGATTCAGTATTAAATACTCCTGTATCTAAAACAGCAGGAGAAAATCAAATTGTATGTTATATACCTACTATAGCTTCACGTGCTAAATCTGTATTATGTGTGCCTATTAATGCTGCAGGTGTTAATACATTTACAAATGATTTTACAGATTCTACTTATGATAATATTAGAGCAGATTCATATTCATTCTTTTATGAATCTCAACAGCACCCTTCAGAAGAAGTAGATTTAGTTAGATATAATGGTAATAAATTACAGGCAGAACACTTATACGAATTAGAAAAGGCTCTATCTACTCAATATGAAGTAAAAAGGTTAGATTATGTAATACCTCAATTAGCAAATAGATCAAGACAATATTTCGCTATAGGTCGTCAATTAACACCTGTAGGATCTATGAATTTAAATAATCGTGATATGCAATTTCGCCTAAAATGTATACCAGGTCAAACTCTTCAAAATCAAACTATATTTAATTTTTATATTCATGCTATTAGAAGAGTAAAAGTAGATTTATCAGGAGTTCGTGTAGTTATGTAAATATTTTTAAAAAGTTATATTTACTCCTTTTTTTAATTATACATAATAATATTTCTATAAATAAATTGTTAAATAATTAAAATAAAATAATTTATTTATATTAAGTATATAATGAGTTATAATCATATTTCTTTAGAGCCAGTCAACAGATCACCGACAAATACCTACGGATTTTCTCAAAATAATAACGTCATTCAGTTTGCTCTCCCCTCAACAAATCAATTTTTAATAGGTGATAGTGTTAAAGTTATATTTAATTTTCAAATATTATTAGCTAATGGTAATGTATTAAATGCTAATAATGTAGCATATCCTTCTACTCATTCAGGTTTAAATTTATTTAGTTCTGTTAATATTGGTTCATACGAACAAGGAGGGGTTCAGATTGAAACAATTAATCAATATCCTCGTATGGTAAGTGGTCTTCTTAATAATGGTTTTGCTAGTGCAGAAAATGTAGTAGGTAAATTAAGTAATGCAGGTTGTAGTTATAATGTAGCATACGCTAAACAAAATGTAGGAACTACTAATATTAATGCTTCTTATCATACAAAAATATATTCAGGATTTTTATTAGGAAATACAATTAATTTAAATAATGTTAGTGCCGGAGGGTGTGGAGGTCTTACTATTTCTTTATCATGTTGTTCTGATAATTTTCTTTTAGCAGCAGATCCTAATAATGCAGGAAATACTGGAATGACCTACCGACTTCAAAATGTAGTTCTTCGTTGCACTACTATTACACCTTCAGAATCAGAATCTATGGCCGGAAAATTAAAATCTAATTTTGCTTCTAATTACATGAAAGCTGTAAATCAAACAGAAAATAGACGTGTTAATCAATCTGAAATAGACGAAGCATTTGATAGACAAGTTCAATTAGCTCAATCTGTTTCACCACCTCCTATACCATATAATACTATTAATGGATATTTAGCAGTATTAAATACAAATAATAATTCTATCACAAGTAATATTAATCTCGGAAATTGTATTTCTATGTATATGAATTTTATTAATAGTGCTAATCTTAATTCTTATGGTGCTGATTCAGGTGCTACATATTTTATGGAAACTTCTAATGGATTTGCTAAACCTTTAGAAAATGTTAGAATTAGTAAAGGTGGTATTTTAAGTCCATTAAATTATGATCTAGAGAGTTCTGTAGGTCTTAATTATATTACTAATTTTACTCAAACTAACGATTTAAGGTCTGAAATGTATAGAAATGGTGCAGAAGGATCATATCCTTATAATATGCCTAATCAAGAACAAAAAGTAGCAGGTTCATTATATTATGGATTAAAAAATCTATCATTATATAAACATTCTTCTCCCCTAGATTATGTATACCCTAGAAATAGTGTAGTAGGTTGTAGATTTTCTACTATAGAAGGTAATGGAGAAAATTATATTGATAAACCATTACAAATTAATTTAGATAGTAAATTACTAACAGGAACAGGTAATAATGTATCAACAACAGCATTTTTATATGTAGTAAATAGACAAGCTCTAGTATTTGAAGGTGGTTCTATGAGAGTTGTTAGTTAAATATTTAAAAAATAATAATTTATTATAAATATTATAATGCCTTATCATACTACTAAAAAAACTAATAAAAAAACAACTACAAAAAAAAATAATACTAAAAAATTAACAGAAAAACAAAAAAAAAATCTACCTAAAAATTTACAAAAAGCAATTTTAAATAAAAAAAAATAATTAATATAATATCATGTATTTAACTATTATGATTTTAATTTATTATTATTATTATTATTATTAATATGGAGATAGAAAAAGTTAGTATGATAGAATTATCTTTATTTATAAGCGGTATAGGAGTTGTTATTATAGGTTTTTTAAAACAATTACAACAATCTAAATGTAATAAAATAAAATGTTTATGTTTTGAATGTGATAGGTCTGCTGATTTTATAGATAATAATGATATTAATGATTTAGAAAATGCTAATATTCAAAATATTCAAAATAATAATAATATTGATAGACCATAATTATTATTTAAAAAAAAGGTGTATTTTTAACTTTTTAAGATTTTTTAATATAAATAATTAAAATAATTTATTTTATTTATATTAATTATATGAGTTCTATGAAATTAAGTAATCTAGTTTTACCTGACGCAGTAGATTTAAAAAATTATGAATCTTCTGTAGAAACTTCTTCTACTAGGTGTGAGTCTAATGTAGTAAGACCTACCGCATTTTCAGATAATCAAGGTAAGGGTCAATTTACATTTGTTTTACCACCATTAGGTATTATTCATGATTGTATGCTTACTTTTGCTGCTGAAACTACTGCTGCTAGAGATAATGTAAATTATTATCCTGGTTCAACAGGTATTTCTGCTATGATTGAAGAAATATCACTTTCTATAGGTGGAGCTAAAATATGTTCTGTTTCAGGATTTCAAGATAGATTTTCTAGTATGAGGTGTTTTAGAGATATGGAGAAAAGGAGATATTATGATAGTTATAAATATGGTACAAGTGATTATTATGAAGTAAAAATTAATAATGCAGGTAATCAAAACAACGGAGCTGGATTCCCTAATAGTGTATTTCCTGCTTATATTAGAGTTAGAGATCAAGCTGCTAATCCTAATGGTTCTTCTTCATTTAGATTAAACTTAAAAGATATGTTTGAATTTTTTAATACTAATTTTGATCTACCAGCTTACCTTTTGGACTCAGATCAAAAAATTATATTAAATGTAAAATTAACTAATGAAACTACACTAGGAGATAGAGTAGTAGTAAATATAGCAAATGCAGGTAATCCTACATTAGGTAATAATTTTACAAAAATAGAAAGAGATTCATGTAGACTATATGTAGAAAATGTATTTCTAGACGAATCTAAAATGAGTCAAATAGCAGAAATATATCGTGCGGGACAAGTTTTACAATACCGAGATTTAGAAACTACTAAATCTAGTCTATTATCACCTGGTAATGCTGTTTATACTGATAAAAATACATTTACTATTAATGGTGGTGGTAAAGCTATTACTGGTGTTAATTTTTGTATAAAACCTACTTCTAATATTAAAACAAACGCCCAAATACATAGTTTAGGTTCATATAAATCTAATTCTTTTGATAGAACTGGTTTTAATATTCAAGTAAATAATAAAAATGTATTAAATAGTAATTCTGAAAATATGCAGTTAGGAGAAGTAGCAGCATTATATTCTACCTTACATGAATCTAATGATTATCTAGATATGCCTAAAGGTATGTTAGATTTCTTATTTGGTTATAATGGTGGTGTATCTGATACTCTTACAAATAATTCTAGTGCTGTAGCAGCTAATAGAAGAACTCAATACGCCGGTCTATGTGCCTATTATGGTTTATCATTCGGCCCTAATGGAATTTCTGTATCAAATGTAGCACCTACTTTAGAAATTGCTAGAAATAATACTACTACACAGGCAGATATGGGAAATGCTACAATTGTAGCATTTGTAGAAGTAATAAGATATTTTAGTTTAAGAAATGGTAGAGTTAATATTACATATTAAAATATTATTTCTTAAAAAGTTAAAAATACTCCTTTTTTTATAATTATACATAATTTATACAGATTATACAGAAATTATTATATTATAATTTATTATAAAATTAAATAATATTATATTATAATGAATAATAACAATTTAAATGAAAATTGTATTATAGAATGTAGTCAAGCTCAAGCAATAGAAAATAATAATGACTCATATTATACTAATAAACTTTCTGAAAATATCAAAGTCCCTAAAGGATCAACAATTTCTATTTTAAATAGTTTTGTAAATATTAGAAATGCTAATACTGATACTATTCAAATTATTAATAATAATGAAAAAATATGTAATGGTAAGACTAGAATAACAATATCATTTTATAAAACTGCTAATGGTAAAAATATGGTAATGGCTCCTTATTCATGGTCTATATCAGGATTACAAAATAATCAATTATATTATAATACTGATAAAAATTCTATTATATTTTCAGAAGATCAAGCACAAACAAATTATAATTTAAAAAATATAAATGGTGGTAATGTTAATACTACTAGTAATGCTTTATATAATATGGTAAATTATACAGATTTAACTTCAGCAGCTAATACAGCAGAATTAGACGTTTTATCTTTTAGAAATATGAAAGGTATTAATTATAATACATTAAAAGCAAATAAAAAATATGCTACTTATAATAATCAAAATAATAGAAATCCTGATACTAATAATTTAGTAGATTCTGTAGCTAGACCATTATCTCAATATGTCCCTCAAATATCTAACGATAGATATACATGTATGCATAAACCTAATGCTAATGAAGGTTTTAAAGTATTTACACAAACAATAGATATAGATATACCTAGTAATTTTTATTCTACTTCTAATATATCAGAAATAGTATCTGATTCATTCAATAATTCAGAAAGAAAAAATATTACAGACGAAGATAATAAACCATGTGGATATTATCAAGAATCTAAATCAAATATATTAATTGATAGTTTAAACATATCTTATACTAATGAATGGAGTGGTTTAGGTATGGTTTCTCCATTATTATATACTCAAAAATTAGCAGGTGCTAATTATGGTGAAGGATATACAATTTTACCTATGCAAGAAGTTTGGTATTCGTATAGTGGTGCTAATCCTAATCAGGGTGTAGTCCCTCCTGCTGTTTTACAAAATCCATATTTAGATTTTACAAGTTCTAGACCTTCGTGGGAATGGAATAGCGGTTTTAATCAAGTAGATAATAGAAAAGTATTCTTCAAAAATGTTAATTATATTATTGCAGGTCAAAATCTCAAATATAATATTTCTGTTGGTGAATCTTTTGATTTTCATGCTAATTATAAAAATTTAGCATTTGGTTCTACAGGTGTAATAGTTTTAGATAGAAAATATAATAAAACTAATTTAGATTTATTTAGAGATTTTTTTTTAGCACAAGAAAAGGACGGAATATTAGATAATGAGATATATTCACAACCGGCTCATATAGGAGGTTATAGAGGTAATAATATACCTATAATATTAGATAAAAATACACAAAGATTTTTAATAGTATCTGATCCTAATTTAATTACTTTTCATAGTGGCCCTCATGATATTAATACTAATCCTTATGTTAATCAAAATGAATATAGGTGGGGTAATGATTTTACGGGTTTTCCAGGTGATTATATAACTAATAAAAATTATCCTGCATTATCAGGTCTTCAATTTAGTTTAAATAATTTATATAGTTTAAATGGTAAAACATTATGGAATACTAATTTACCTGATTCAGACCAGGACGTTAGTAATGATATTAATGTAGCAAAAGGATATACTGATAGAACTACAAGAATAGCAGATATTATGGCTAAAAATACTCAATATATATCTAGAGTTCAATTTATTCAATATAATCCTGCTGATAAAGATAATTTAGAAAATGGGTATGGTTTTGCTACTCCTGTTATAATAAATAATGAAGAATTTATAGGTATTACAATAGGAAATAATGAGGGAGGTATGCAAATAACTACAAATCCTTTAAAAGATCAATTAGTAGGTTGGTGCGAACATTTTTCTACATTTGGAAATGATTGCCTTTTTCAAGTAAACGCTTATGGAAGTAATATAAATAGTAATGCTGTTGATCCTATTACTAATGAAAATGAGTTCATGAACCCTGATACAGGAATACAACCTAGATATTATACTGCTTCATTTAATAAATCTCCTATTGGTGCTAATCCTATAATGTCTTTTGATTTAACTCGTTCTAGATTTGAACTCACAGATTTACACCTCGGAAATATAATAGGTAATCCATTTACACCTAGAGGAACTTCTGAAACTCCACCAGGTCTAGGTAATGAAATATATGAAATTAATAATAGAACAGCTTCAAAATATAAAGTTTTAAATCCATTACAAATAACAGGTAAATTAGCTGGTAATGATTTTAGAAAAAATGGTAGTCCTAGATTAAATGCTTTTAATAGACAATCTAGAGGAATAACTACTTTAACAGATCAAGAACCAGTAGTAATACAGAGTGATATGGGTATATTTATAGAAAAGTTTATAGAAAATCTAGATACAGGTATTACTGAAACTATAAATAATTGGTCTAAAAGTCTATGGTCTACACTTGGTTATGATTTTGATATTTTACATTTATCTAGTAATGATTTACCTAATAATAGACAAACAATAAGTAGTAATTATAGAAATGCTGTTAAAAATCCTACAAATGTACCATATCCTATTACTACAAATACACTAGCAACTAGTTTAACAAATGACGAATTAGTAGGTAATTTAAGTAATAATATATTATATGTATTAGGTATTAAAAATGGTATTACAAGTAGAAATATAGAATCTAGTAGTTCATTAATAGTAGCAAGTGAATTAGCAAAAAAAGAACATACACCATATATAATAGTATGTAGTAATATTATTAATAATTGTATAGGTAAATGGAATCAAAGTAATAGGACTTTAAATGCAGTAGATACATGTTCTTTATCATTTGCTTCTTCTGATTATTTTTATAGTTCTAATAATTTAAGACATGTAGTTTCTAAAGATTTTATATTAAGTTCAGTATCAACAGAATTACGAGGTCCTAATGGTAATATAGTTAAAACAAATGGCGATTCTGCAATAATTTACCTTATTGAAATAAATAGAGATTTTTCATATACTAATACAGAACAAGAATATTTACAAGAAAATCAACAAAAAGTATTAGCTTCAGCTAAACAATATAGTAAAATTGATAATTTAATTAGTGCTATTAATATTAAAAATAATATTTTAAATCAACAAGGTAAAAATAGAATTATACCTAGAAGAAAATTTAACGAAGATATAGAAAATGAAGCTAATGAATTAGTAGAAGAAATTAATGAAGAAGAAGAATTAGAAGCACCTCAACCTGATACTGAAGAAGGTATATTAGAAGAACAAGAAGAATTACAAGGAGATACAGATTATAATGTTATGAGAGTGAATAGACCTATTACATGGACTATGGATTTAGAAGATAGTGAATTATTACCTGAATTACCTATACAATTTATAGAAGACGAAGCAAATGAATATATATCTACTGAACCATTAGAAGATAATTTATTAGATTTAAATGATAATATATCTAGAGATAGAATAGCAAATACATTAAATCAATTATCAGAAGATTTTACAAGAACAAATAGAATACAAGAAGGATTAGTAAATAATAGAACAGAAATTAATAATTTATTATTATCTGAAGATCAAAGAAATAATATTATTGATAATTTAAATAGAAGACAACCAGTAAATAGATTAGAAGTAGGATTAGGTGTTAGAGGTTCTAGAAATATTCAACAAAGAGATATACCTCTAATACCAGTAGGAGATTCTATATTTTTAAATAATAGAAGTCAAGAAACATTAATTAGTATGATTAATGAAAGAATAGATCAAATACAAACAGGGAATATAGGAGAATATTCTGTTAATACTAATAGACCTGATATTAGAAAATATGCAGATAAAGCTATAAAAGATATATCAGATAAAAGAAGAAATTTATTAAATTATGAAGAACAACCAGGAACTACTTATCAATCATTAAATAGAAGAGAAAGAGGTCAAAGAAATAATTATATTAGAAACTTAATTTCAGAGTTTAAATATGATCCTGAAAAAAATAAATTAGAACCATATTCATTTTCAGAAGAAAGAAGAGCAGCAACATATCAAGAAAGAAGAGATACAGAAGCAGAACCTTATGTATTTAGAAGTAGAGTAGATAAACCTGAAATTGAAGAAAAAGAAGAAGAAGATTTTTCTAAAAAGAAGGAGTAAAAATAACTTTATATATCTAATATTTTTTTCTTATATATAAGTATAATGATAATAAATATTTATAAATTAACAGATTTAACAAATGGTAATTTTTATATTGGTTCTACTAAAAATATAAAAAATAGAATGAAAGTTCATAGAAATAATAATAATAATACATGTATATCTAAAAAAATAATACAAAATAATAATTATAAATTAGAAATATTAGATAAAAGATTTATATATAATAAAGAAGAAGGTAAAGTATTAGAAAACTTATATATTTTAATTTCTAAAAAATATTCTAATAAATGTTTAAATATATCTTTATCTCATAGATTTACAAATTATAGGAAATGGTATGATAGACAAAAATATTTATATGGAGGTAAAAAAGAAAAAATGTTAATTAAAAGAAAGTTAATAAAATGTAATTAATATAATATATATCTTATGATATATGAATAATAAATTAAAAACTCCTTTATCATATCCAGGAGGTAAATCTAGATTTCTAAAAACATTAATAAAATATACAGAATTAAATAATGTTGAAGAAATTAGAGATTGTTTTTTAGGTGGTGGTTCATTTATGATTTATTTAACTTTATTATATCCTAATAAAAAAATATGGGTAAATGATAAATGTTATTTATTATTTAATTTTTGGATACAATTAAAAGATAATGTAGATATTTTAGTTAAAAAATTAAATGATATTTATAATAATTTTTCTAAATTAAATGATAATAATAAAAAAGAATATTTTAAAAAAATTAAAAATAAAATAGAAAATGAAAATAATATAAATAAAGCAGTATACTATTATTTTTTAAATAAATGTTCTTATAGTGGATTATTTAATAATATATCTTTATCAAATAGTATTAAAAAGTTTAATTTAAATAATATAAATAATTTATTTTATTATTCTAATGTTATTCAGAAATGGAAAATAACTAATTTAGATTATAAAGAATTATTAAATAATGATAAAAATATTTTTATATATTTAGACCCTCCTTATGATATTAAATCTAATTTATATGGTGAATTGCATAAATCATTTAATCATAATGATTTTAAAAATTATGTATCAAATTATAAAAATAATAAAATTATGATTTCATATAATAAAGAAATATCTAATTTAAATAATAATATATTAGATTTAAAATATTCATTAAGAAATGATAATAAAAATTATTTAGAAACTGATAATTCAAAAAAAGAATATATAATTTTAAATTAATATATATCTTATGATATATGAAAAAAATTAATGTTTTAGAATTATTCAAAGGAACTGGATCTATTGAAAAAGCATTTAAATCAATAGAAAAAGATAATGATAATTTAGAAATAAATGTAATATCATTAGATATAGAAGAAAAATATAATGCTACTCATACATGTAATATTTTAGATTTTGATTATAAACAATATGATAAAGATTATTTTAATATAATATGGGGTTCTCCTCCATGTGATAAGTTTTCTAAATTAAGAAATTGTTGGATTGGTAGAACATTTAAAAATGGTGTATTATGCACTAGAGAATTATTAGAAGAAGAAATAAAAACTATTGGTTTACCCCCACTCCTAAAATTAAAAGAAATAATTAATTATTTTAAACCTAAATATTATTTTATAGAAAATCCTTTTACTTCTAAAATGAAAGATTATATTGATAATAAAGATTTTCTTTATGATATAAATAAATATGTTGTTTCTTATTGTAAATATTCTTCTGAAAATGATATATTTGATTATAAAAAAGATACTGCATTTTGGACTAATTTAAAAGGATTTAATCCTCAAAGGTGTAAAAATGATTGTAATTCTATTATTACAATAGATACTAATGGTTCATTACATTATGGATATAATACACCTATTAAAAGTAAAACTAGAACTATGCATTCTAATCCTATAGGTGATAGTAAAAAAACTAAATTAATACAAAAACATTATAAAACATTAGGTAATGGATATGAATTAATTAATGGAAAATTAGAATTATGTAATACAAAAGAAAAAAGAGATAAATTAAGAAATAATAAAAAAAATAATAATATTAAATCTTTGAATAATAAAACAACAACTAATAAAGAAAGTAGATATAGAATACCTCAAAAATTATTAATAGAAATGTTTAATTTAGCATTAAAAGATATATCTTAATTTAAAAGTTAATATTAATAATATATCTTTTGTAATTATAATGGATAAAGTAAAAATTTCAAAAACAGAATATAATGAATTATTACAATTAAAAAGAAATGAAGAATCTGAAAAAAATTATAGAAATAATTATTATAAAAATAAATATGCTAATGATCCTAATTTTAGAGAAAGAAGAAGATTAGCAAATAAAAAATATAATGAAAAAAAGAAATTAGAAAAATTAAAAAAAATAGAAAATAAATCTTAAAAAGTTATTTTTAATACTTATTATATTATGTATTCTCATTTCGCTCACGATATATATTTTTGTAAATATTGTAAAAGAAAATTAAAATATTTAAATCATGAAGCACATTTTAAAACAAATATTCATTTTAAAAATATAAAATTACATTATTTTTTAAAATGGATTAATAATACAAAATTTAATAATAAAAAATATATTATTAGTTTTATATAATATGTCTAAAATACCTGATAATGTAGTAAATAAAGAATTATATTCTAAAGCTAAAAAAAAAGCAACTGAAAAATATGGATCAAAAACTTCAGCATATAAATCTATGTATATTGTTTCAACATATAAAAAAATGGGAGGTAAATATTCAGGTAAAAAACAAAATAAAGGAGTTGATAAATGGAATAATGAAAAATGGATTCAGGTCATACCTTATTTAGAAAGTGGTAAAAAAATAGAATGTGGATTTGGTTCTAATTCTAAAGCATGTAGACCATTAAAAAGAATAGATAAAAATACACCTATTACCTTACCTGAATTAATTAAAAAACATGGTAAAGCACCATTATTAAAAATAGCAAAAGAAAAGGTTAAAAATATGAATAAAAGAGTTAATTGGAATACTTTAAAAATTTCTTAATATAATATATGTATTCTAATACTAAAACAAATACTAGTAATATGAAAAATAATACTAAAAAAAATAATAATAAAAAAGAAGGAGTAAAATTAACTATTTCAGAAATAAAAAAATTAGATAAAAATAATAAATTAAAAGAAAATCAAATTAAAAAATTATCAGAACATTCAATTCACCATACAAAAACTCATATTAAAAAAATGATTAATTTAATGGTAAATGATAAAATGTCTTTTACAAAATCTCATAATGAAACTATGAAAAAAGTAGGTAAATAAAATATATTCTTAAAAAGTTAAAAATACTCCTTTTTTAATATATATTAATATATCTTAAATTATTATCTTTTATATATATTATGGATAATAATTATTATAGAGAATATTATTATAGAAATATAAATAATTTTAAACAATATACTAAAAAATATTATGATCTAAAAAAATTAGATAATGATTTTAATGCAAAAAGAACATTATATTTAAAAAATTATTATGAAAAAAATAGACATTATTTAAAAGATTATATGAAAGTATACTATTATGAAAATAAAAAATCAATATTAGAAAAACAAAAAAAATATAGAATTAAAAATTCTGATAAAATAAAAGAATATCATAAAAAAAGATATTTAAATAAAATTAATAATTCTTCTAATATACCTATTAAAATAGAAAATAAAAGTATTATTCTTACTTTTGATTAATAATCTATAAAATAATGAGGTTTAGCATTTGGTAAATTAAATATTAATACTTCACTATGATATAATGTATTTTCATAAGTATCTATAGGTAATGATATTATATTAGTAATTGGAGGATATTCATTTTTCAATTTTCTCCACCTTTTAGAATTATATCTTTGATTTAATCTAAATCCCATAGGTGTTATTAAAACAATTGGTATATTATTATTACATAATTCTAATACTTTATCCATAAAAACCTCTACTGCTAATAGTCTACCTCTACCTATATTAAATGGAGGATTATGAATGCATAAATCTACTTCAGGTAATTTTTTAGTTTCTATTAAAAAATCTTTACCTTGTTTTATTTCATATTCTATTTTTTTACAATTAAATCTTTTTGTTAATCTAGAATCTCCTGCAGAAGTATCTAATATACATGTTGGATTATAATGTTTTATAATAATATTATAAATCATATCACATAATTCTAATGGGGTTTCTGTATCTGATCTTTTTGTCCCTTTATTTTTTCCTGTATCATATACCATTATAATATATATCTTATTTTTATTTTTGGTTTGATCCGTCAAATATTAATTCTGTAAAATTTTTATATAATTTTCTCTCTCTCATACAACAATATATAAAATCAAATCTACTATCTTTAGTGCAATATTCATAATATTTTTTAAAATCTTTTATAGGACAAAATACAGGACCTATTTCTTCAAATACCTTCATTTCTTCTTTACTATTATTTAATCTTTTTATAATATAATAATGACTATTTCCACGAAGACAATTATTTAACATTTTAAAATTCTGAATAAGAAAACAACAACTACACGAATAATGGCGATTTTTTGAAATAAACTTATTTATTTCAGATTTTCTACTATCTAAATATCCTAAACAATCGTCAGCTATTAATAATATTTTAGGTTTATTATTTAATAAATCTCCTTCTTCTAATGATTGTAAATCCATGATTTCATTAACTATTTTACCTAAATCATTAGGATCATTATATACAATTGTTTTTTTTGATTCTCTTACTATAGCACCATTAGTATCATTATCTATAGTAGGACTAACATAAATAATATAATCATATATATCACCTAACATATCAGACCTATAAAATAAATTTACAGCAGTAAGACCTTTACCACTCATAGAAGGACCTATAATACACATAGTAAAATGAGGATTAGGTAAAGGTTCATTTATTTCTTTATTAAATGTAATTTTATTTTCTTCTGTTTCTTTTAATAATTTAATATCATAATTATTCATTATTAATAAATAATAAAATAATTATATTTAATAATTAATATTAATAAGTTATTTTTACTCCTTTTATCTCATACCATATAAATACCTATCTCTTAATTTTTGTATATCATTATTTTTATTTTTAGTAGATATTTCTTCTTCTTGTTTTTTCATTTGTTTATATCTTTCATTTGCATAATATTCCATTTCTTCAAATGTATAAGATTGATTAATAGGATTTTTAACTTGATTATCAGAATAAGATTTAGTTCCATTAGCATTTACATTAGAATAATGATCTACATGATTAGGTATAGATTGTTTATTTTTTGAATTTTTTAATTCTTGTATTTCTTTTTTTAATTCTAAATTAGTATTATGAATATTTTCTAATGTTAATTTATAATCTTCTAATTGAGTTTTTAAATAACTATCATTATTATCATTTTTAATAGATTGTAAATTATCTTTTTCTTCTTTTCTTTTTCTTCTATTAGCAGCAGATACTTCTCGTGCTTTTCTTAAACTTTCTTCTCTTTCTTTAGACATGGTATATTTTCTTTTAGGTTTAGATTTAGTATCTTTTTTAGGTATATCTATAGGTTCTGAAATTTCTTTTAATTGTTCTATTTTACCTTTAATATTATCAGAAGCTTCAAAATATTCAGTTTCTTCTTTTTGAGGTTCTTCTTCAATTTCAGGTTCAGGTTCAGGTAATTTAGGCATTATTGTAGACATTATATACAATATACAGATATTATATTCTATAATCTGTATAAATTATAATATTATAAATAAAAAAAAGGAGTAAAATTAACTTTTTAAGAATAATTTTATATATAATTAAATATCATTACCTATATAAAAAGATAATGAAGTATTCTGTATTTCATTTGCAGCAATAGGTTCACCAGTTAATCTAGTTGCTCTAAAATTTAATTCTGAAATAATCATTTCATTAGCATTATTTAATTTCATTTTAGGAGGTTCATAAGTATCGTATATAGTTCTCTGTAAACTATTAACTATATTTTGAGTTCCAGCAGCATTATTAGGGTCTATACTTCTAGTAGCTATTTTACCTCCAGTTTGATAAATTAATCCTATATTTTTTTCTCCTGTTGTTCCATTAATAGAATCTAATGATTTTAATTCTTCACATAGTATACATATACCAGGTCTAGTAAAATTAGTAGCATAAGTAGTAAAAAAATGAATTACTTTAACTTTAGAATAAACAGGTATTTTTATAGGGTCTTTTAAAATAATTTTAAATCTTTCTGCTCTGTTAGTAGGTATTAAACTATTTTGAGAAGAAGCAGTAATATAATATCCTTTCATATTATTATTCATTTCTTTCATATATTAATTATAAATAAAAAAAAATAATTTATATTATAATATGATAATATCAGTAGAAGCAGATTTAATGGATTTAGCACAGAATATAAATAATACATTTAATAAAGATCATACAGATTTTACTATACTATTAAAAGATACAATTAGAATTAAAAAAAATAGTAAAGTAAGAGTATTTAGATTTCAAACAGATATAGAAGCTACATTTGCTACACCTTCATTATATTTAATATGTAATGAGTTTAAAAATATTTATGGTATTACTCCTACAGGTGATAATTTATCAGGATTATTATTAGCAATACCAGGTAATATAAGAGATAGAGCAATTAATCCTAATAATGTTCCACCTAATCCTAATCCAAATCCTAATATAATTGATAGTAATGTAAGAACCATGAGTTTAAATCTAGATAGTGTATTCTTAAATATTAATAATAAAGAAGATTTAATTGTTAATTCATTATCATTTAAATTAATGAGAGCTTCAGGTTCTAAAGTTATTGCAGATAGAATAGAACAATTATCATTTATGTTAGAAATAATAGATAGTTGTCCTTGTTAAATAATATATTATATTATATAATGGATTTTAGAGAAAGTAGATTTAAAAATATGAATCTTAAAAATAAAGTAAAAAAAATAGATTATCAGACTGATAATAATAATGAAATATTAGATACTGAAAAATTACCAATATTAAAATTATTAAAACAAAATAAAAAAAATAAAAAGATAGACGATTATTTTATAAATGTTAAAAAAAATGTTAATTTAAAAAAAAAATAAAAATCCATATTAAATATATGGATACGAATAATGAATATATTGAAGTTGATAAAAATGAATATATGGAGTTATTAAAATTAAAAAAAAAATATGAAAAAAAAAATAAAAAAGATTCTAAATCTGAAGTTAAATCAGAAATAAAAAATGTAGTAATAGAAAATTCTAAAATAACTTTAGATAATTTAGGTAAAGATATTTTAGATTATTTAAAAAAAGAATTAAAAAAAGAGATCAAATCAGAATTAAAAAATGAAGTTATGTATGAATTAGAAAAAGTAAATTATGAAGTAGAAGATTTTGTTTATAATGAAGAAGACGAATTAAATGAA
>CAACVD010000662.1_pt1 | contig 16706 bp, 14 predicted proteins | sample 2381771 | NCBI WGS metagenome assembly CAACVD01 (sample SAMEA5211965, study PRJEB30684) | marine metagenome | biome: Marine; feature: Epipelagic; material: Water | collected 2015-10-15 | depth 15 m | reverse complement strand
AAAACCTCAAGTGATGTATATTGACGACCAAGCAAAGGTAAGATTCGAAAGATTGCTAAAATTAAAGAAAGATTTCATCCAAAAGCTCAGAGAATCGAAAAGAGACACTAGTTTACGTTAAAATAAACTATTTATAGGGTATAATATACCAACGAGGTTCCTAAATGAGTGCAAAAACAACCCTTTCGAAAAAACAATTGCAAAATATTGTCTCGGAAGTTTACAAAGACTATCCTGAAAAGAAAATCATGTTAACGGAAGGTGCAAAATCATTCCAGTGGTCTAAACTTCTCGATTATTCTCTTCGAATGGCCGGCGGGGTTGGAGCTTTGTACGACTTATCAAAAAAAGACTCCGAAATAGAAAAGATTGGTCGCTGGATGACTGATACATTGGGTTTTCCTACAACTACAGAAGCAGCAGAGGCCCTAGGATCGGAGATGGGCGCATTTTGGGTGCATAGCCTGTCTAAGTTTGATTTAGCCGGTGGAGATCAAGATTACAAGGAAATAGAACAGCAGCAAGCAATACAATCCAATCGTCCGGCGATGAGATATAGTATTCGCATATTTGATGTAAAAAAAGATGCAATTGGAGCCGGTAAACAATTATCTTCATTAACGGGCACAGCCAACAAAATACAAAACCCAAATTGGAAATATATTTCTGAAATTGGAGATAATTCAAGATTAGTATCGATGGTATCAAATGCTAAAGATAAGTTATCTAAAGAGATATCAAAAATTTACTCTTACGCTGTGAAAAAGAAGTTATATAAACAGGATAAAATTGAAAGAATTAAAGAATTTGAGTATGGTGGTAGATCCGCTAGTTTATTGTCGCTCGATGAAGAAGAAAAGCTATTAATGTTCTGGAAGCGCTTAGTATGGCAAAGCCATCCATCGACAGTAAAGAGAAGCATAGAATCGATAATTGAAGAGTTTGATTTTGAGGCAGTAGACCGGGGCTTCAGGTTAGGCGGAGGAAATGAAGTAAAAGTAAAAAGCATTGACCTGGGTGTGTTGATTCCAAAGACTGACAGAGAAACTCTTAATGATTTCAAAATATTACATTCTCTTTCCTCTTTTATGGAGTACGCTTTCTCCAAAGAAGTCAGAAGAGGCATCCAAAAGCCGCCGGCAGAACTACCTAGAAAAATCATGAATAGAGTGGGTGGCTTTGGCGACTTATACGAGGCGCTTTTGATTCGCGCTATTCCTCCTTTAAAAAACCTTTTTTATGAATATGCAGAAGAGGAAGGGTTTTTACAAAACGGAAAACTGCAATTTAACGCACTATATGAGAATCCATTCACAGACGGTGTTGTACAGTCTAAGGTTTTAGATCAAATAGCAGTTGAAAGTAAAAAATTGTTTGGAGACAACAGTAATCCAAGTACTGACTATTTTGTAGTTAATAAGTCGATTGCAAACAAAGATGAAATAAAGAAAAGACACGAACTTGCAATACAGGCCGCTGTGCAGGTCGGAACAGAAATCGCGTTTGTGTTGGCCTTGGGACCTGTATTTGGTGCATTAGGTGCAGCAGTTAAAACAATTGGGTGGGTCGCAAGAGCGCCTGTATTGTCCAAGATGTTAGGTTTTTCAATCGCGGCCTTCGGTATCGGTACCGAAATAGGCATCGCGATGGGTATTTCAAAACTTATTGGAGAAACGGTAAACAAGTTTCAGAGAATTGTAGAAAATATTCAAGAGATATCAAACGATTTTATTCAAGACGTATTAGAAAACCCTGCAATAGTTCAGGATTTAATGGCTTCATATGAAGATCCGGAAAAAGCAAAACAAGCAGAAAAAGCTTTAGAGGTTGTTGAAAATTTTGAAAAAGAAGCCAAATCTGCAATAAGCGACTTAGAAAAGCTTCAAGCATCTATTACCAGCAAAATTTATGAAGTTATCAAGACGCAAGCTAGTGCAACTGGTGTTGGAGAACAGGATCTTTACAAAAGAATAGGATTGGGTGCTGGAGAAGGAAGATTTGACGCTTTTCAGTATAACAAAGAAGCCGTTGAGAGTTCAGCTAGTCAATTTATAAGTTGGCATAAAAATCCGACAGAAGAAAATAAAAAACAAATATTAAATTTTTTCGAAACATACATTTCAATCGCAGAAGTGCTAGATAAGACTGCTAACACCATGAGAGAAGGACAGCAAGAGATGGCTAGTCACTTAAGTAAACTACCCCCTTCAACAACTGCATCAAAGGAGAAGGTTGCTGTCAACGAACAAGCAGCTGCTATAGCAAAGGGAGCCACTGTTTTGGCTTTACCTACTGTTGCGAGTGAACTTTTGGCTGCACTTGGGCCAAAAGGTGTAAAAGATATAACGTCTATGCTTGACTTTGAAAGATATATGTTAAGTTTTTTCAATATGCGTCAAGATTTTACTACTAACTTTGGTGCAAGAGAAGCTATGAATAAAGCAGTACTTGATACTTCAAATATCAAACCCTACATGGATATGAAAATGAAGTACACTAAAAGAGTTCAAGATGCATACAAAAAAACATTTAGAGAAAGACATGCAGCGACCTTGGCCAACAAAGGCGAAGATGTCGCAAAACAAGTTGGGGCTTATCTTTTTAGGCCACATATAATAACTGTTTTTAATGCTAATTCAATGCCGAATTGGAATAAAGGTAAAATAACTTTTTCCTTTGAGTTTTTCGATATGAAGGGAGTACCTACAATGTCTGCCTCAACTGGCGCATATCGTAGGTTCTACCTGGAGGAGTTTCAAGAAATAGGCCTTGTAGATGAATTTTTAGAGGCGTTGAGAATTAACAGTATAGTTTTAGGTAAGGTTCTCGTTTCTTTGTACGCTATAATAAGATTAGGTAATGAAATAGAAAAAACAGACTTAAAGCAAGTTAACCAACAACCAGTAGCAACGAGTGGAGGTTTGCCTGTAATAAATATTAAACAACAAGATGCTAAGGAAATTGTCGACCTTATATCAAAATCTAGTCAAGAAGAGGCGATCGCCTATCTTCAAAGTTTGCCTGAAGGGTCTGATAATAAAAACAGGTTTTTAACTGTTAATACACTTCGAATGTTAATGATTGACTGTATGAAAAAAATAACTATACACAAATCAGCTAAAAGTGACCTAGTTAATTCAGCTGCTTTGGCTGCGCAAAGCTTGGACAAACTAGTAGAATTCCTAGTTGTAATGAGAAAATAAGAGGATTAAAACAGATGACTAACGCCGTCTCAACGATAGATACCAGAAAGTTTTTAAAAGAATCAGTTAAAAGCTATATTGAAGAATATAAAACCGAAAGGTATGAAAGAGAATCTAAGGCTCGTAACGAAGCGCGGATTGAAAAGAATATACAAAATATATTATCCGAGCAAACTCTTTCTTTAGATGATATTGCTAATGGATTTTCTGTTGATCCATTCACTGGTGAGAAAGTTGATATGACTAAAGTCACCCCTCCGCCCAGTGCAAAACTTGTTGCAAAAGGAAAAACACTTCCATCGAAAGACTCAAAGACGGTTCCAGTGGTACCAACTACAGCGAAAGACTTGAAAAGAACTGGCAAAAACGCTTTAAAGGGTGCTGCATTATTGCTTGATCCATCAAAAGCATTGTCTCAATGTAGTGATGCTTATGGAATGATAGGTGGCGTTGCTGGGTCGATCATAGGTTGGAATCTTGAGTTTATAGCCAGGCCGCTATTGAAGGCTATATTTAAGATGCTTAAATTTGGCGCAGGCGCCGGTGCAAGGGTTTTCAAACGTATGTTTAAAGCCGGCGCAGAACCAGGCGCAAAAGATGCGCAAAAAACTGCTAAACCACTTGGCCAATTTGCTAAAAGTGTTGTAAAAAATGGTGTTGATAAAACAATCGCGTTCGGAAAGTACCTTTATGGTGCTGGAAAAAGTATTCTTGTAATTGCTGTTACTTTGGGGTTAATGGCCATTACAGTTGGTAGCATGCAGTTCTTGGATTTTTTCAACGATAAAGATAAAATTGGATGGATGAAGCAATATTCAGAGGATAACCAAGCAATAGTTTCAGATGGGCTTTCTAATATAACTGATTTTAAAGGCATAGGAAAAACTGTGGATGCCTTAGAAAAGCAGTATAAAGATTTTTCAATTTGGGATTTCTGCCGATGGCCAAGTGATGAGTCACAACAATGCTTTTTTGCTGGTGTAACTGCTGGTATTTCTGCTAGAATGACTTTAAGACTTATAACTAAGTTGTTAACACTCGGTATTGATAAGATTATGCGATTATTTACTGGTGCCGGTGCAAAAAGCGCAGGTGGCTCAAAAGAAGCTTTAGAGCAAGCAAACCTTAAAGAGCTAAGCGAAGAAATATCAAAGTTGAAAGATGAAGAAGGCCAACTCAAAGCCGCGAAGGAGGCGACTGAAGAAGCAATAAACAAAATCTTCGATGAGGGCTTAGAAGATGGATCTAAGTTATCTAGTGATGCTTGGTTGATTAACAACGCTGTTGACATGTTTAAACCCAAGGAAGTTGTGATAGACATGATAAATAAAAACCGCAATGTGTTTACTGATGAAGTTATTAAGAGTCTGGGTTCTTCAAAATTCAAAATGGGTATTTGGGCTGATGACCCTAGAAAAGGTTTCAGAATTATTATAGATGTTGCAGACAATGCTAGTATTGATCAAAAGACTCTATCTGAGCTTCAGAATATTTTAGATACTACGTGTTTAAACAGAACAAAAGAAATACATAATTCACTAGGAGAATCGGCTCAAGCTCTACAAAGAAATGCAGACTTTGTTGCTGCAAAGGGTGCTTCTACTGCTGGTAAAAGAGTAGCAGGAGATACTAGTGGAGATGTAGTTGAAGCGCTGAGAAGAACAGAAATTGAAAATACCTTGAAAGCAGAATCCGAAGCCGTCGCCAATGCTCTCAAAAATACAGCAGACGAGATTAAATCTAGTACGGCCGCAGTTAAAGAATCTTTAGCTGGTCTTCCAGATGCAACGCAGAAAGCTTTACATGATGCTTTCACCGAAGCTGCAACCAGTAATAGATATGAACTTGCTCAGTTCAAAGAATTACTAAAAGAAACACAAGGATTAAATGACGAAATAATTGAAAAGTTTCACAAATCACAAAGCGAAGTTGCGGCTAACGCAAATGCTTTGCTTGGGATATTGAATGCAAGGGCTGATGAGTCGGCAGAGATATTGAGAAATTTGAATATACAAGGCGAAGGCGGGAAGGCAGCATTTGGTAATTTCAAACAGTATATGGACAAGATGGGTAAAGAAGTAGATAGAGATTTCCAATTAGCTTTTGAAGCTGCAAATGGAACAGCCACCAGAGCCTCAAACGAAGCCGCTGGGTTGTTAGATGATCTAGCAGAGCAATCTAAATACTTAAGTGATTTAAGGGGTGAGCTAGATAAGGCATCTAAGGGTTACCAAAAAACGTTTTTTGGTGAAGGTGCAGCACCTAATCCAAACGTTAGGAATCTTGCAGCGCCGAAGCCTGCTGCGACACCGAAAGCGAAACCATTTGCAAGTGCAACGGCAAATTTGATGCCTGGATTAAGAAGAAAAAGATTAGGAACGCTTTTTCGCAATTTTAAGCGCGAAAGAATTGAGTGGCCAGATGTAGTTGATTCACTGAAAAAGAGTAAAGCAATATTCGGAGGCAAGTTCGAGATTCCTGAAGAATTATTAGCTCCGAATAGTGCATTGGTCAAGGCTTTTGAAAACTCAAGAAACGTTGAGGAGTTTTTAAAAGCAGCAAAAGAGGTAACAGATAAATACAACAATAAATTGTTAGAAAATAAAAAAGGAATTAAAATCATGACTGAATCAAATATTAAAGAATTAGTTAAAGAGCTTTTCAAGGAAAACTCCGGTAAGGGGTATGCAAAATACCCATATGGATCCTCTGTCCGAGAGGAAGAGGAACCAGTAGAAGATTATGTAGAAGAGTGGAAATCTCTCTCTATAGAAGTCATTAGAGACGAAACCAGAGGCACAGCAATTGAGATTGCAAAAATACTAGTACAGGATCTTGAGCTTTTCGAGGATGTGTTAGATCTAGCAGGACAAAATCAATCTGTTGGCTCAGAAATACTAGCCAAACTAAAGCAAGTTAAAGAAAAAGTGTAACTTGTGATATGATGTTGTTATGAAGCACATCGTAGAGAAAAACTGGGTAACTGGAAGCGACGCGGAAATCGACTTCTATGATTTACTTAACCTTTCCAGAGAATACATTCTAAAAGGATCTAAATTGTTCATCGGATCCGATTCTTTCATTTCTAAAGAAAAAATATGTTTTGCGACCGCCCTTTGTCTTCATGGTGGAGAGATGGGTGGTAGATATTTCTTTTTCAAAGATTTTGTTCCGAAAACACAGTTTGTAAATCTAGTATCTAGAATAACAGAAGAGACTCGGAGATCAGTGGAAATAGCATCAATGCTTATGGAAGAATACGGAGTCGAACCCTCAAACATAGAATTGCATTTGGACGTTTCACCTTTCAGCGCGAACAATGGCACTTCCAAATACTCAGATATGTTAAAAGGGTATGTACAAGGTTTTGGAATTGACTATCGACTCAAACCCAACGCGTGGGCTTCTCAAACAATAGCGGATAAACATTCAAAATGAGAAAATCAGAAAAAACCGGGTCTTTTTATCAACAAGTATACTCCATATCATTTGAAGACATGATAGATGTTTGGATAGAATCGTTTCACCCATTTGGGACAGTGCTTGTTATATGCGATGCAGGCAATTACTTTAATTTATTACAGGATTGCGGTATACTTTGTTCTCAATTAAATGCGTACAATAACAAAATACTGACTGTGGAGATACTGGGAGTGGAAGAAGCTTTCAAAGTTATGGACAATATCAAAAGCACAGGATACCAACCAATTATGTACTTGTATGACAATGCAAAGCTGGTTTTAGATAATATAGAACCTTGAGTACTAGTTAGTAGTGGTCCGGAGACCTGAAATGATAAAGATTAACATTGTGCATAATGATTCTAGACAAGTTGCTAAGGTTGTGATCATCGATGATCATAACAGAGTACTAATGCTTAAGAGATCCAATTACATGGACAAATATGCTGGGGAATGGGATTTACCTGGTGGTCATATAAAAGTTGGAGAAGATTTCTTAGACGGTATGAAGAGAGAAGTCAAAGAAGAGACAAATCTAGATGTTGAAGATTTGAAATTTATTCAAAAGATAGATAATCTAGATTTCTATTATTGCAAATATAACAATAGACCCATAAAAATGAGTCATGAACATACTGGTTTTCGATTTTTTGATAAGGAAAGACTAGATTCGAATAAAAAGTTCGAGAGAGTAGCAATAAAAGCCTTGGAGATGAATAATGATTAATATTTCAATAAAAAACAATGAGTTTGATTTTGGGGAAAAGTTTAATACCAACCTGTTGAAACCAAAAGATTCTCTTTATAAAAAGTTCTGGAAGAAGAATCGACTAAATCCTGTTGTTGCAAGAAAGTTGACTGAAATAGCAGAAGATGTAATCAATTCTTTAGATCTCGATATAGAAGAAGAAGATGTAGTAATTACTGGTTCCATCGCTTCCTATAACTGGCACGACATGTCTGATATTGACTTACACATAATGCTTGATTTTAAAAGAATTAATGATGATATAGCCATTGTAAAGAAAATGCTAGATAATATTAGAATAAACTGGAACAAGAAGCACAATATACTTATCGACGGAAAAGAAGTAGAATTGTATTTTCAGGATTTCACAGAGACTCACGAAGCAAACGGGATATATTCCTTAAAACTAAATAAATGGATAGCACAGCCTGTAAGGTTAGACCCAGAGTTAGATTTAGAAACAACAGAAAAAAAAGCTGAAGCAATTGCTAAACAGATAGAGCACTTGTTTGAGCTTTTCGGGAATCAAGACTTCAAAGAAGCTTATGAGTACGCCGGTAAAGTCAAAGATAAAATTGCAAGGATGAGAAAATTAGGTTTATCTGATCAAGGAATTTATTCTCCCGAAAATTTGGCTTTTAAGATGTTGAGAAACGCTGGGTATCTTGAGAAGCTTTCTGCTTTAAAAATAGAAGCTTATGATCGGATGATGTCTGTTAGTTTGAAAACAAAAAAGATCGATGAAAACAAGATCTGGAAAAACTATTTAAATCAGGAGAATTAATTATGCCGTACGAAGTTAGAGCACAAAAATGCACAAAGTCAAATGGTGAGTCTGGAACGCATGTTGTTTCAAAGAAAGGGTCTAAAAAGAAAAGCTCATGTCATTCTTCTGAACAAAGCGCTAAGGACTCAATCAAAGCAAGATATGCTAGTAAAAATATGGAAGAATCAATACAGGAAATAAAAGATTACTTTCGTAAACAAAACGACGAAGATTACTTGAAATTTGATGATCATCCATTGTCGAAAATTGATTCATTGATGGATCCAAGCAAGCCTGCGCCATGGGACCACCTGAATAATGATGAAGATGATGAAGACGTAGATATAGAAATAGATGAAAGGACAAAAGAGTGAGTTTTTTAGATTGGATAAGTATGAGTATTTTAGTTGATATAGCATTCGTTGTTTGTTTTGTTGCAACTGTATGGAAGCTTAGAAAAACAGAAAATAGTTTAAAATTGTTAAGACAAGATTTAAACATAGTCATGAAAAATCCACAAGCCGCGAGAAGACTATTAAAAGAAAGAACATAATAAGGTATTATGTACCAGTAATCACTGAAAGGATTTAAAATGATTGCTGATGTTGTAGTCGATCTTCAATATGGAGATTGCGGAAAAGGAAAAATTGCTCATGCTCTCTGTAGGAAAAATAAATATACTCACGTTATTCGATATAACGGCGGTTGTAACGCTGGTCATACCATTTATCATAATGGCAAAAAGTTTGTAACACATCATATCCCCTGTGGTGTGTTCTTTGGAATCAAATCTATCATTGGGCCTGGTTGCGTTGTGCATGTTGATACATTTCTAGATGAAATTAGACAATTAGAAGAAGCAGGAATTCCTGCAAAGAAGTTAGTTCAAGTCTCAACCAATGCTCATTTAATTACGGATTTTCACAGAGTTGAAGATGGAAAAGATGAGTCAATTGGTACAACCAAAAGAGGAAATGGGCCCGCATATAGAGACAAGTACGGTAGAAAAGGGATTAGAGCGATGCACGATCACCGGTTGCAGCCGTATATTATCAGCCTTTATCATGAACTTTACGAAAATGATGAATTTGACAACATTGAAATACTTTTTGAAGGAGCACAAGGTTTTGGACTAGACATTGATTGGGGAGACTACCCATATGTAACATCTTCTCACTGTACAGTTGGATCTGCGCTTTTGAATGGAGTACCGGCCCGGGCAATACGTGATGTATGGGGTGTTGCAAAGATCTATGAAACTTACGTAGGAGCTAAAAATTTCGAAGGCCCAGATGAGATTTTTGATACAATAAGAGAAATCGGAGAAGAGTATGGAGCAACTACTGGACGCCCAAGACAGATAAACTGGTTAGACTTCGATATGCTGAAAATGGCCGCTCGAATAAATGGGTGCAGTAAGATTGTCTTCAACAAGATGGATATTCTTGAAGAAGTTAATTCTTGGTGCCTGTATGAAGGACCAAGTCTGTATCGGTTTGAATCAAGAGATGATATAGAACTTTGGTTATCTGGAAAACTAGAATTGGAAGTTGATGACTCTATTGACGTAATGTTTTCAGGAGATAAAGAATACATTTAAAAAACTTTTACAGGTTAAGTTTTGGAAAACTATTTATGTTTAGAGGCCAAAACCGCATATGATGAACGAATTAAAACCATTACTAGGAAAGTTATCTTTATTTGCCAAAGACAAGTTTAGTTTTTCGCGACCGCCTAGGTTATTTCTAAAAAAAGATGCGCAAAACTCAAAAATGCCCTTGGGTAAAACAGCTCACTATGATCCTGCTAATCAATCTGTAACCTTATACATAAGTTCTAGACACCCAAAAGATATACTTCGATCATATGCGCATGAACTTATTCATCATATACAAAATCTAAGAGGAGATTTATCCCCAGAAAAAATGGGATCGATGGGAAGCAATTATGCTCAAGACAACGATCACATGAGAAATATGGAAAAAGAAGCCTATTTACAAGGTAATATGTGTTTTCGAGACTGGGAAGACAGTTTATCTAAAGATGATAAAATAAAATACAAGCTAGCCGAATCTAAGTTTTTTAAGGAGAACAATAAATTGAATAACAAAACACTGAAACAAATAATAAGAAATGTAATATCTGAACAAATGACTCTCGATGACCTCGGAAAAGGAATAAGAGCGAATAAAAAGGCAAGAGAAGATCAAAAAGCTGCTGATGCCGCAGCAAAAGCTTCCAAAGAAAAGAAAGCTGGAGAGGATAGGAGAAAAGCATTTTTCAAAAAAGCATTCGGAGATGCATCCGTAGCGGCATCTCGTGAAAAAGAAAAAGAAGAAAGAAGAGTAAAGAATAACTTAGAGAAGCAAAAAAAAGCTCAATTGGCGGCAATCGATAACCCAGAAAAGGGCGCGGATATTGAATATCTAAAAAGACTTGGAGATGCTGGTAAAGAAGAGCTTGATAAAAGAATTGCGCAAAAAAATAAAATAACAAAAGCATTTGATGATCAAATAGCTGCTTTAGATAAAGCAAAAACAAAGGCTGATGTTGTAGCTATTGCAAGACTCGGCGTAGATGCGAAGTTACCAAGCCAACAGGGCATTCAAGCAACTGCAGATACCGATACAGCGATTGCTTCAGGAACTCCAAGCTATGGAATGGGCACTGGAGGTGACGCTCCAATTGCTGGTTACCCAGATGACGAACCTGTTGCTGCAGAACCATCACCGGTAGTTAACAAGTTGAGCAGAAGAGAAATAATTGTAAAAGGAAGACAGCAAGCTAGAATTCTAAGAAATAGAAATATAGTTGCAACTGTTGGAGATTTTCCAGAGCTTCAAAAGCGATTAGTAAACTTAGGTCATATGCCTGAAACCACACCGCGAGGTAGCAGCTCGATTGATGGAAAATATGGTCAGATGACTCATGATGCTATCGTCAAGCTACAAAACTCAGTTGGTATTGAAGGGGATGATGCAGATGGTGTGGCGGGCCCAGCAACAGTAAGGGCTATCAGAGGAAACCCCGCGGTTATGATGAGATTTAAAATGGCTGCTAAAAGAAAATTAGATGAATCTAACAACAAGGAGAATGAAAAAATGAAAGAAGATAAAACTAAAATGGTAGCCGAAAGTGAAAACATTGAAGAAAATGCATTTGTGCTAGCTGCCGATGCTGCTGCAGATGCAGGTAAAAAGGAGTTTGAATTTCCCGAAGGTAGTGGGAAAATGCATAAAGTTAGACTTAAAAAAGGAGGAGACACCATTCAAGATGAAAAGGAAACAAAGTCAGAAGGGGCGCAGCCACCTCCACACCCATTTGATATTGAAGATGAGTATGGATCAGCAGCCGCAAAACCCCAGGGTGCATCTGCTCCGGTACAAGACGTGTTGAAGATGATTTCTAAGATATCATCAGACGGTAAAATAACAGGCGAAGAGCTAGTAGCAGCTGGTAAGAAGATTATGCAACAAGCCAAAGGTTCAAACTATCGCGACAGCCAAGAATATCGTGATGACTATGCGGCGAACAAGGATCAACTTGATTACCTGGCAGATTACCAAAACGAAGAAAAGAAAATACAAACACCAGAACAAGAAAATACTATCTATGAGAACAGATTTAACAAAAGAAACAACCGGTTGTTTGATAAACTGATTAACAAGTGGACAAAGTAGATAACACTACAAGGCTTTAATTATGATAAATAAAATCCTCACAGAAGGTGCCGTCGCAGGACACATGAACCACATTTATGATAACGGCGAGATGACCTTTGGAGAACTTAAACAACTTCTTCAATCTGCTGTAGATGGGAAGTTGCGCGGGTCAGAAAAAACTGATGGGCAGAATGTTTTTCTATCCTTTGATGTTTCGACACAGAGGGCCAGAGCAATACGTAATAAAGGTCATATAAAAGCGGGCGGCCTCTCTGTTGAAGAATTTGATGATTTTTTCTCAGCGCACCCAAATCAAGCCCTAAGATATAGTTTTGTTGAAGCGCTTCAAGCATTTGAAGATGTTATAAAACAACTAGACAAAGACACACAGTTCAAAATATTTGGAAACAAAAAAGATAACATATACTTCAACACCGAAGTTATGAATCCTGGAACTCCTGACGTAGAAGAAGGGGACCCAAGAGGGGCTGGAACTACAAACGTTATTCCTTATGATAAGAAGACCTTACTAATTCACGAAGTCGGGCATGCTATGTTTAATCCTAATACAGCACTACCATATGATGATGAAGAGTCTAAAGATAGAGTCTCACGGTGCTACTCTGTTTTGGAGAACTCTCTCATGGGCAAGTCGACTGAAGAACCTGGAGTTTTTTCGATAGAAACCCACCCCAGGAGAAAATTAGAAAAAGCAGGTATGGATAAAGCTTCCAAAGTTTTATCAAGTACAATAGAGGCCGTAGATAATGTTGTTTCTGATTTTGGGCTAAACGACTCTTCCACAATACAAGATCTAGTCATGGTTCAAGTAAAGCCAATTATTGATAATTTTGGAATGACTGAAGATAGAAATAAGGCTTTTATTCTACGTTTAATGGGTTTGTGTAAAAGCCTAGAAGATCCAAACAAATTAATACCTTGCGGAACTAAAGATCCCAGGACAGGCGAGAGGCTACACTACCCTCCAATTACTATCAAAGATTTGACTGCTGGTGTTCCTCAGGAATTATCAGATGAGATCAGGAGTTTTGACAAAGCTTTCAAATATCAAGAATACACAGCGGCTTTGAGCAGTTCTTTATACGACTTTACAAATGCAATATTACAAGACTTTAAGTCTTCTTTTATAGAGGATAATGAAAAAGCTATAAAGGATTTGCAAGATGAGATTAAAACTTCAATCGAAAAAATACAAAACTCAGCAAACGAAGCAGCGAAAGAAGACCTAGAAAAACAACTAAAAAAACTTCAGGATGTTCAAAATGTAAATACACCATCAGAAGGTTTTGTTTTCGACTTTAACGGCACCACTTATAAATTCACAGGATGGTTCGCTCCCAGTAATCAAATCCTAGGTACAGAGCGATATAATCGTTTTGGACCTATAGAACCATCAAAAGATGGTAAAGACGGCTCAAACGTTGATTCTAAGCCTCTTACGATAGCAATACTGCCTGGGTCTTTCAAGCCTCCACATAAAGGTCATCTTGAGACACTTCATATTATAGAAGAGCGCGCAAAGAAAGGAGAGTTACCTGAGGTCGACAAGTACTTGGTTATCATCTCTAGTCCAGGAGCTAAAGATTCGAGTGGTGCTCTAGCTAGTTCCAGGCCCTTACCAGCGTCCGGAAAAGTTATAACCGCAGAACAAGCGAAGCAGATGTGGACAATCATGCTAGAGGGCTCTCCTGTAAAGAATAAAACACAATTAATACTTGGAGATGCTCAAACTGCATCCCCTATGCTTATGACATACAAGTATGTTGAAAACCCGCCGGATCCAACTAATCTACTGGTAGCTCCTGAAAACGCGAATATTATTCTTGTTGTAGGAGACAAGGAAAACGATGCAAAAAGATTCGGCGGAATGAGAGGTCGTGTGGAAAAGAAAAGGCCAGATTTAAAACTCTTTCCGGGCGTTATACCTGCTCAGTTACATGATCAAAAATATATTGATATTATTAACAACAATCAAATGGTAAAAACACAGCTAAAAAAAGATTTTCATATGTTTAGTGCAAGTGATGCAAGATTTATGTTAGATTTCGCTAGTCAAGATCCAATTGGTTTTGAGTTACTTAAGTTTTTCGTCCCAAAACCAAAGGATGCAGAAGCATACATGAATATCATGGGATTAAAGCCTGGTGAAGAGGATTCTAAAGAGGAAGATCAGGTTGAAGAACCAGAGCTGCCCCCAGAAGAGAACAGATCCGAAGATTTAGAAGAGGTGATAAGACAGAAGGTTGCAATACTCTTTGAAGATTTTAAAGCGCAAAAAGCGCCGAAAGGTAAGCCGGATTCAGGAACTTATCAAGAACGCATGCGCAAAAGACTTAAAGATGCGCATCGGACCTATTTAGATTTAGGCAGAAAGGATTTGACGAAGTACGGAGGAGGTTTTCACTTGGACCGTCCAAAAGATATTTCTAATGCTTTCTTAGCTGAAGAAGACATAGAAGAAGCCAGCGGCGCAGCCGCTATAGCTGGACATGTCAACGGCGCTTTTGGTAAAATAACACATAAAAGGAAAAGTAAAAAAATGAATAAAGTAAAACAAGAAACAAGATTACGACTTCAAATCAGAGAGGCTCTCAAGTCTTTTTTTAATTCTAAATCTGAACAACACGAAGAAGAAGTTTCTAAAATATTAGAAGAACACAAGCTAAGAATGCATTTAAGAGAAGTTATTCTAGAGCAATCTATCAATGAATCTGAAGATCCTACTACTGATGTTCATGATAACACAGGAATTAACACCTTGAAAGATTTATTTAAAAACACTAACATTCTCGCTACTTTAAGAACTGCATATAAAACCTTAACAACAAATGATGATCAAAAAAACTCATTTCGGGCACACGTACTTAAGTGGACTGTAGATACGTTAGCACCTGTGAAGCTTAATGACACAGATAATGGTACTCAAATTTCAGAACAAAGTGTCGGAGTAGACATTCTAGGAGTCGATGCGGATCCGAAAATGTTTTTAAACTTCTCAGACGGATCAGAAAAAGAAACTGATCCTGAAAAAGAAGAAGAGGAAGAAAAGATGAAAGGGATAGAAGGAGAAGACACGACCGGTAGGAATAAGGCAGAAAGGATTTATCCTGCAATTGAAAAATCAGTGATTGACTACTATTCAGAATTAGATAACCCTGAAGATCAGGAGATGTATTACGATTATCTAATCGCAAATTTAAAACTTTATTTTGATAAATGGGATGGCGAAATGTCAAAGTCTGTGGAAGAGCCTACTAATGATGAATACGATCAGGCAAAACAAACAGCTTAAAAAATATGTTGAATTTTTTTAATTCCCATGTTACCCTTGGTGGGTAGGTTGGCAAATTGAATGAATAAAGATGATTCTTTAAAAAATAATAAATTTACTTCTGATAATGAAAACTATAATTTAAAAAGTACTTTATTAAAAGAAGAAAAAATAGATAAAGAGTTCTTAGAAAAGATTAAGTTTTTAAAATTAGAAGAATTAATTACGCTTAAGCTTATATCTTCCGCAGAAGGTTTAAGTAATAAATTACTAAACTTTCCAATTTTGAAATACACACAAGACATATGTAAAGAAGCTGTTGTGAGATATGCACTATCTTGTGCTAAAAGTCGCCGTGAAGCATCTTTGATAATAGGTATGAAAAAGGCTGATTTTATACATTACATAAGAGAATATGGCCTTACAGAAGAGTTTAAATACGATAATAGATCGAAAAAAAGCAAAACCTAAGAAAATATTAAGACTAATTACAACAAGCAGACCCACCACTGACCAGGAGAAAATAAATGAAACTTATAATGGAAAATTGGAGAAAATACGTAAAAGAAAATCTAGAAGATTCTGAAGAAGAAAGAATCAGGAAGGATATGGAATATGAAAAAGAAAGAGGAGAATCCTCTTTTTACGATCCAGACCCAGGCCAGGAAGAAGACGGGGAAGAATCTTCAGGGCGCCTCGAATCTGCAAAAGAACTAGTTGCGGCTAATAAATTCCTAAATAGTTTTGCAGAAGGTCTGGACGAAGATAATTTGGTTGATCTTGATTCAGAATTTGTATTCTTACATGTTGAGACAACTTTCAACCACGCAAAGCATTCACATTCCAGAGAATCTGATTTGCCCGGATCAAAGTTCTCTGACAGATATTCTATTGATGACTCCTTGTTGAAGTTAATAAGGAGCACTGTCTCGAAACAAGATAGTGAGCGGGTAGATGCAGGATATGGTATAGTGCATAAATGGTTCAACGTCAATATGGGTGTACCTATAGGACTTGACTCACTAGTCAAGGCGGAAGATGTTAAAGGAAAGCAGCCTAGAGATTTTATCTTCAAAGAGCCGATCAGAAACAATGCAGCAATTCCTTCTTTAATAGATCAGGGACTTGAAGTACATCCAATAGGCTCAGATAGCGATGATTCATCCGATGCCCTTTCAGACCCTGAGATGGTTATTCCGGGAGAAAAATATGAAGTAAGACAGCCATTAAAGGTTATTGATGCACCACTGCAGCCAACTAAAATAATGAACCTCATTTTAGTGGAACTTGGAAAGTTGGACGATGGTAAAACACTCACTTCTTTGATTACGATGTTTCCTGGAGTCAATGAACCAGAGGCTCGGAACAAAAAAGATTATATTGAAAAAGGTTATTACTTTGTAACTGGAAAATCCTAATTATAAAAGGAGGTGATTATTATGAGTGATTCAAAAACATGCAAGTGCTGCAAGTGTTGTACATGCGACTGCGAGAAGTGCGCCGAGTAAGGGGGTGACCTGGTTTCGACAGGGTAAGGATGGTAGTTCGTGCAAGGCTGTGTGGGTAGGCACAGT
>CAACVD010000661.1_pt1 | contig 16708 bp, 25 predicted proteins | sample 2381771 | NCBI WGS metagenome assembly CAACVD01 (sample SAMEA5211965, study PRJEB30684) | marine metagenome | biome: Marine; feature: Epipelagic; material: Water | collected 2015-10-15 | depth 15 m | reverse complement strand
TGCCTTTTGAAACCCATGAGGAATATGAGGCTGCCTTAGAGAATAGACTCGATGAGTTCTATGAGGAGCAAACTCCAGATCTTGATGGATATAACTATGATCAAGATAGCTACCACGATGAGGATGAGGATGATAAGGAATACCTAGAAAAGAATCCAAAGGTAACTGGTAGGATGGAAACAGCTCTAAGAAACAAGGTGGAAGATCACAACGATAAATATGGCGATGATCCAGCTAAGAGAGCTACCTTTAGAATGCTCGCTGCTTCCTTTGTAAGAGGAATAGGCGCTTATAGAACAAATCCAGAATCAGTAAGACCTAGCGTGAATAGCGAAGATCAATGGGCTTTAGCTAGAGTAAACGGATTACTATATGCTTTGAGAACTGGGCGCTTTAAGAATAAGCCCTATGATACAGATCTACTGCCAGAGGCTCATCCATTATCTTCTAAGAAGAACAAAGAGGAACTCTATAGAGATTATCCTCAAGGCGCAACTAATAACGCTAAGAGAGTTCTAGGATGGGATGAGCAATATGATCTAAGAGAGAAGATGGGAACTGATACTGGATGGGCTAGAGCAGAGCAGTTAGCTGCTCGCAGACCATTAAGCCAATCGGATGTTAATTCAATATATAGCTTTTTAAGAAGGCACGAACAGAATGCGGAGATAGCTGAAGAGTTTAGAGGGACTCCCTACAAAGATAAAGGGTATGTAATGTACAACGCATGGGGAGGAAAAGCTATGCTATCTTTTGTAGAGAGAAACCGATCAGCTAATCAAGATGAATAGAAATCTATGGAGGCAATCTTTCGCCAATGAATTAGATAAACAAGAACGAAGGCAAGCCTCTAATATAAGACGATACCTCAGCAGTAGCTATAATACAGCCATAGATCAAGCTGTGGAATCTGGCGGAATACAGCCACTAGATAGTCTATTCGAAATCCATGAGATAAGAAACTTATATATAGATCTCTATAGAACTGTAGGAGTAAACTTCGCCAAATGGTACGAAACAGCTTATGAGAAGCTGATAAAGAAATCCACTGGAAATACTACGACTTGGGCTACAGCTTTCGCAGATGTTGGAGAAAGAGAAGCTGGTAGAAAGGTGAAGATAGTACAAGGCACAGCTAAGGATAACTTACAAAAGGTACTAGGACAATTATTCAAAGATGAGGAGTTCCAGAATCAAGGGAAAATAGTTCAATCCAGAATACTAAAGAATAGATTCAATGAGATATCATCTTATCAAGCTGAGAGAATCGCTAGAACAGAAACTACCAACGCTGCTAATCAAGGGGTTCTAAGAGGTGCTACTGATCTATTTGGAGAGAATGCTTTGCAAAAGGAATGGATAGCTTACAACGATCCTAGAACGAGAGACAGCCACAGCTCCATAGATGGAACTATAGTGGACTATAACGAGCCTTTTAAAGTGCCTAGTGGATTCGGAATAGATCTTATGAATCATCCAGCAGATCCAGCTGGAAGCGCTGCTAATGTTATTAATTGTAGATGCTCAATAGCAGTAATCCCTAAAGAGGATGCTGAGATTAGAGAAGGAGTCGAGCTAGAAGGATTTGGCGGAGCTTTATCTGCTAGAACTACTCAGCTTATAGGAGATGAATTAGTTTCAGCTGCGAAGCCAGCTCAGGATGTAAGGCAAAAGATAGTTAATGATTTGCCAGAAGTAGCCAATGTTAAAGAAGCTAAAGAGGTGGCTAAAAAAATCTTTTCAGATTCTGGGATTGATATTGGCGCTGTAACGATTTCTAAAAATTTAGACCTGAGTACCTTGAATCAATATTTAAACCAATTAAATAAATTGACTAAAAAATATAAAATATCTAGCGCTGCCAATATCAACGATGAGGTGAAGTTAATTTTTAAATCATCTCAGAGAATGTATGGATTTGTAGAGAGAAGTAAAAAAGGATTAGAACGAGATTGGAATTTGCGTAGAATTAACTTTGGCGATAGAACTGATGCCGCAGATACTGTTAAAAGAGAAGTATTTGATGATAAATTTCAAAGATTGTTTAAATCGCCAATAGATATTGATAATAATAAAATAGGAACTTTGACTCACGAATTTGCTCATATTATAGCACACTCTGAAAATAAAATAGATTCTGAATTTTTTGATAAGCTAAGAGTAATTTTTAACGATTATAAGGAGAATAGATCAAAATATGCTAATAACAAAAATTTCAAAGCATTTAACGAAATGAATTTAGGATCTTATGCTATTACTAATATAGATGAGTTTTTAGCAGAGGGTTTTAAAGAATATGAATTATTTTCTAATCCCAGTAAATATGCTAGATTAATAGGAGATCTTGTAAACAAATACTATAAATTATGACACCAAGTAACTTAATATGTAATAACTGTAAACATTTCAAGCCAATATCTGGAGGATGTAGTGCATTTAAAGAGATACCAAACGAAATAATAAAAAAGAATAAACATAACAAGCCTCTACCAGATCAAAAAAATAATATAGTTTTTGAGGAAGGACAATCTGGAGAGGCAAAATTATTTAATTAACTATCTTTGTAATATGAAACAAATTATATTCAAACAAGCTCCAATGGGAGAGCTTATAGATGCCGACGAAAAGGCTGGGGTAGTAAAAGGCTACGCCTCTATTTTTAATAATATAGATAGCGATAACGATATTATCAGAAATGGCGCTTATAAGAAAACACTAAGCGAGTCTGGAAACCGAGTTAAGTATCTCTATCAGCATGATATGGAAAAGCCCATAGGGAAGATGCTGAGCATGAGAGAAGATGAAAAGGGATTGATGTTCGAGGCTGAGATAGCTAAGACTACTCTCGGAAAGGATGTAATGGAACTAATCAAAGCTGGTATTATCACAGAGAACAGCGTAGGTATTATGCCAGTAAGAAAAGAAATGAATACAGAAGGGCAGAGAGAAATCTATGAAGTACGCCTTTTTGAAGTCTCAGCAGTTACTCTAGCTGCTAATGATGAGGCTAAGATCTTAGACTATAAGGGTAACTATGATCCCAGTAAAGTTTTAGATCGTTATGATAGAGTAGCGAAGTTAATTCGTAAAGGGAATATCTCCGATGAGTTAGGCTTTGCTTTGGAATCTGAAATATACAAGCTAAAAACTTTATTCGATAGTATCACTCAGCCAACTGATATTGAAGTTACTGAGCCGAGAGAAGTAAAAGCGGAAGGCTCTGATATTTACAAATATGTTATTAACTCCTTAAATAAATAAAATGAACGAGGAAACTAAAAAACAACTCGATCAGATTGGAGATATCGTAGATGCTAAAATCGAAAAAGCGTTTAATAGCGCTCAAGATAACGCAAAAGGAGAAGTAGAAACTTCTTTAAAAAGCGAAATCTCTAACTTGACTAACGAGTACAACGAAAAATTCGAGGCTGCTAACAAGCGTATGGATGCTATCGAGATCGAGTCTCAAAAGACTCTAAGCGGAGTAACTCCGAAATCTTTTCACTCATCTGTAGAGGAAGCTCTAAAAAGCGGATCTTTAGATGCTATGTTAAAAGGAAACTCAAACGCTGCTAAGATTGAACTCAAAGCAGTAGCTGACATGAGTATGGCTGCAAACTTTACTGGCGTAATTGCTGGAGAAACTATCGTACCAGATTTCAAGTTTGATCCTAGCCGATCTACTCATATCCGTACAATGATCCCTAACGGATCTACAGATGCTCAGACTATCCGTTTCGTAAAAGAAACTGGATCAGAAGGAGCTGCTGCTGCAACTGCTCAAGGATCTGCTGTAGGTCAATTAGATTTCGATCTAGCTGCTACTTCAGTAAACGTTGAGAAAATCGGAACTTTCTTGAGAGTAACTGAAGAAATGTTAGCCGATACTCCTCAGATGACTTCTTACCTTTCTGCTCGTGTGCCATCAAAAGTACTAGACGTAGAAGATACTGAGATCATTTCTGGAGATGGATCTTCACCAAATCTAGATGGTCTTTTAACAGATGGATTAGCCTTTACTACAAGTTCTGGCGGATTATTTTATCAGTCTGTAGAAAGCGCCAACGAATTTGATGTAATCGTAGTAGCTTTAAATCAATTAGCTTTAAACAACTATCAAGCTGATACTATCTTAATGAATCCAACTGATTTCCATAAGATCGTATTACTTAAATCTACAGCTAACGAATACCTAAGAAATCAAATCATTCAAGGCATCCAGCCAGCAATCAATGGCGTGCCAATCAAATTGAATACAGCGATGCCTAATGGTAAATTCTTAGTAGGTAACTTACAAGTAGCGACTCAACTTTGGGTTCGTGATGGATTAGCTCTTGAGTTCTCAAGAGAAGATTCTACGAACTTCAGAGATGGATTTGTTACAGTTCGTGCGCAAGAGAGAGTAGCTCTTACAAATTATCAGCCTAACGCTATAATTCAGGGTACATTCTCTACAGCGAAAACAGCCTTAGAGACTGCATAATTAGTCTTTTTGTTTTGTTTGGTTATGGAAGGGGGATCATTACGATCCCTCTTTTTTTGTAAATATTTTTAAAAAAGTTAAATTTTTTTTGGTAGTTAAAAAAACTTTTCTATCTTTGAAGTGTTGATAACAAATAAAACTTAATAAAATGAAAGCTGAGCAGTTCAAACATAACCTCAAAAAGATGAAAAGAATCAATGATCATATAAGATTTAGAGAGACCATGAAAGAGATAGATCATCGAATCGAACAAATAAAAAAATTAAATACCTTTATCTAATATGTATTACGATCATAAACACTACAAATTCTATAAGCCTATCTCTGAGCAAAAGAGAAAGGAAAATATTAAGAGCTTTATTATTGATATTATAGTAATGCTGGGAATAGGGATCTTATTGTTCTTAATGCTTTTGGGATCATTCTGGATACATTCTTCAGGCGATTTAGCTTTAGCCAGTACATTGTTTCCCCTACTCCCCCAACCTAATAGCTGGATGATTCCAGACGATCCTAAAGAGGATGAGTTTGTTTGCTTATCGCCAGACTGCGATAACGTATCAGATTCTGAATTCTGCTCCGATGAATGCTGTGAGAATTACCTAGTAAATTCTGAGTAATTTTTTTCATTGTTAAGTTTGTTTGATCCCTCTAAGAAATTAGGGGGATTTTTTTTATACCTTTATGGAGTGGAAGTAAATATACGAGGCTGCGTAGCTGAGTACCAGTTTGGAATCGAATGTATGCGTAGGGGCTATGAGGTCTCTATGCCTTTACTGGATTCTTCTACTTATGATTGTATTGTAGATACTGGCGATAGACTTATAAAGGTTCAAGTTAAATCTACTGGCAAATCTCCTATAGATAATTTGAATACGATTCAAGTTCCGCTACAGAATAATAAAAACCAATACACAAAGGATAGAGTTGATTTTTTTGCCTTATGGAGCTGCTTCTTTGATGGCTTCTTTATTTTTGAAAATCTTGGATCTATGCGATCTGTAAGAATATCCAAAAGCGGAAAGTATTCAAAATATTTTAATAACTTTACTTTCGAGTAACTCATAACTCATGACTTCATAGCCTTTTTTCAAAGAGCCTCCTTAGTGGGGCTTTTTTTTTACCTTTGTACAAAATCCGATAATCATGAAAGTATTAATTCAAAAAAGTGTAATCTCTGGCAAGGGCTGGAGAAACGAGGGCGATATCATTGATCTAGAGGGTAAGGAACTTAATCACTATCTTACTAAAGGAATCGCCATTGAATTTAAAGAGGAAAAACAAACAGCAAAGGAAACTAAAGAAGCTAAAGCTCCGCAAAAGCGAACAACAAAAAAAAGTAAATAATGCTAAAAACGAGACTAGCATACTTCAGCGAACAGCCGCAGAACTATCATCTTCAGCTAAAAGTAAATGCTGTTACTGGTACGGAGATCGTACCTACTTCAGAAGCTAAGGCTTTTATTAGAGTAGATACTTCAGACGATGATACGATTATAGGCGATATGGTTACTACAGCTAGAATAGCTTGTGAGAACTATCTAGGAAAAGATATAGTAGCTAAGAATAGAACGCTATATATCCCTTTCCTAAACGACAGAGTAAATCTACCTTTTGCTCCAGTAGCTTCTATCTCATCAATTACTATAGATGGGAACTCCGCTACTCATACTGTAAAAGGATTAGATAATGAGATCTTGGAGCTAGATGAAACACCAGCAAGAGAGGTGAAGATTACCTATATCACTTCAGGGCTAACTGGTGGGCATTTAGAACACGCTATCAAACAGCTAGTATCTTCTTACTACGATAATAGAGCAGATTTTGTTACTGGAACTATAGTAACAGATCTACCTACCAATGTAAGAGCTTTATTAGCTGGCGATAAAAATGTATTCATCTAATGAATAGCGGAGATCTAGATACTAGAGTAGGTATTAAAAGGCTTACTAAGTCTGCGGATGGATTTGGTGGCACTACCGCCACAAAGTCTACAGTCTCTAATATATTCGCTAAGAAGATGGATATATCTGGAAAGTTTGACTCTGAGAATGGGCGTAGAAAAATCTATACCGATATCGAGCTGATAGTAAGAAAGAAAACAGCTCAAACAATTCAGGAAAATGATTTGCTAGAAGTGGGATCAGATGAATATCGTATTATGGAAATATTTGATTCCAAACATAAATATTTTACCACTATAAGAGCGATCAAAAATGGCTGATATTAAGATTAATCCAAAAGATCTAAAAGATCTACAGAGTAAGCTCAATAAGCTCAAAGATATTGATAAGCGAAAGCTGGGAACTCAAATAGGTAAAACTGGAAAAGATATAACTAGAAGAGCACAAAGAGCTATAGCTGGATCTGGATTCGATCATGCTAGAGCTGGATTAAAGGATGGGCAAAAAGATATCTATAACCCATCTAAAAAAACAGTAGATATTGTTAATGATACACCCTACTCTCCCTATATTGAGTTCGGCACTAGATTTAAAACTATTAAGCTAGATGATATGCTTAAACTAGGGATATCACCTCAGTACGCTGCTCAGTTCAAAGCTAATCCCTTGAAGAAGCCCACTAACGTCACCGCTAAGCCATTCTTTTTTGGATCTATTAGAATTGAATTCCAGAAACTTTTAGATCGCTTAGATCGTATAATTAAAGATTCTATTTCATGAATGAGGCTCTTCACCATATAAGAAAAAAATTCTACGCTCTACTAAATGGAACTATAACGCTTAACTCCGCTACAGTTCCAGCTTATAATAGAGTACCTACTAGCGCCAGCGAGCCATTTATAAAGATCTCATCTATATCCTCTAACGAAGTGGATCAGAATAGAGATTCTTTCAATCTAGAATGTATCACCAGAATAGAGGCTGTTACTGCTTTTGATGGAGACTCTGGAGGAGATCTGGATGCGAACAAATTAACCGATAGCATAATTAACATTATAAGAACTAGATCCTCTGGATATATTGATATCAGCTCCGATGGATTTAAGGTTTACACTACTGTTATTGAATCTGTAAATTATATAGAGGAGGATATGGAGGATAAAACTTATTTTAGAGCGATTATCGAAGTATCTAATAGAGTAGAAAAAACCTAATGGAAAACTTGAGACTATTTTTGATCAACTCTGTAGCTGTATCTTTCAGCCTCGTAAATATTAATATGATACTTAGTACCTTTGTGCTTATAGCATCTTTAATCTGGACAATAATTCAAATAAAAGAAAAGTTAAAAAAATGAATATTTTAAGCCCCCAAAGTAATGGAGTAGCAAAGGAGATCAGAGGATTCTTAGGGAGTCTTTTTATCTTCCTTTTTGTAATGGGAATCATCGTAGCCCTAATCCAATATCCAGTATTAGAAACTAATAAAGAGACTGTATTAATGCTTATAGGAGCTATATCAGCATCTATCCCATTGATAATCAGCTCAATAACTGGAACTCGACCAGATGATATTAATGCTCTAAAAGTAGAGATAGATAAGAAAAACAGCCAAATAGATTTACTAGTAGGCGCAAAAGATCGATTAGAGGAAATGGTTATTGATTTGCAAAAGCAGATCTTAGATAATCAAGATTCTGTTATGGATAAAATCATCCTCAAAGCCGCCTTAGATTTTGACGATAGAAATGGCGCAAAAGAAACTCTTAAAAATATGAATAAATGAAAAAAATAAAATTGTATTGGTTATCAGCTAAAGAATGGATTCTAGAAAAATACAATAGCGGAAGCGCTGTAGATTTATTAATTATGATAGGGATAGGAATCTGCTCTCTAGGATTATTAAGCGTAATATTATTCTAATGGAATTAAAATATTTTTCTCTTAGTGAATTTGACTGTAAATCTCTTAAAGGCTCTGGCATTAATATGGATGCTGACTTTTTACAAAGACTTGACAAAGCCAGAGGATATAGCGAGAGTAAATTCGTTATCACCTCTGGATATAGAACAGCCGAGCATAATGCAGCTATCGGATCGAAATCTGATAATCATCCATCTGGGAGAGCCGCTGATATTGCAGCCACTACCAGTAAGGAAAGATATGATATTATCTCATCGTTGCTCAAGGCTGGATTTAATAGAATCGGAATTAACTTTGATAGAAAGTTTATCCATGTTGATTCCAACGGAACAGACTACGGAGGAACTAAAACGCCAAATGTTATCTGGCATTACTAATACAGCTGGATCTACTCTATGGATAAATTAATTGCTGGATATATAGTTTTTAGATTAATAGAATGGGCTATAAGGTGCGTATTTAATTTTTTTATGAATAATGATTAAGCTGTTAATGAGCCTTATCGGTAAAGGTGGAGGCGGAGGTAAATCCGCCATAGGTGGATTAGCTTTGGAACTCAGGGAAGCAATCAAGGGAAAAGAGCTAGATCCAAACCAGATCCTAGAGCTTCAAACTAAGATCAACGAAGTAGAGGCGCAGCACAGAAGTATGTTTGTGGCTGGCTGGAGACCATTTATCGGATGGGTATGTGGATTGGCTTTTGCTTACCATTTTGTAGCTTTTCCTATTGTTAGAACTATCTATCCAGACATAGAATTTCCTACTCTAAATACTGAGCCTTTGTTTACTGTATTAATGGGGATGCTAGGGCTAGGAGGTCTTAGAACATTTGAGAAACTAAAAGGAAAGACTAAGTAATGGGTAAGGCATTAAACAGACGAGGGAAGTACAGTCATTGTACAAGGGCGCAAAAGCAAGGGAGAAACAAACCAGCTAAAAAGAAATAGTTATGGCTACTAAACAATTATATAGCGCAAATCAATATCATAGACTCTCTTTTGGAGACTTTGGATTCAGATTATTAGATGAAAATGCTACTACCTCTACTCCCTCTGGAGAGGATTTTTGCACTGTACATTGTTTGAAAGATGCTGTATTAACAATGAGTTCAAATCTTACAGTAGGAGATAGCTCTATAAGTAGTTTAGATCTAAAAGAAGGGCATATACTTTATGGAGATTTCACTAATATTTCAATAACTGGAGGTATAGTTATATGCTACCTACATAGATAAAATGGCGCTAGGAATTGGAAACAGCTTTGGGAAGAAATCAAAAATAACTAACAAGATAAGGAGGATAATAAAAAAGATCATTGATTTTTTTTGGAATACTCTTAATCAAAACTGGCAAAGCATTAACACCAACTGGAACGAATAATAATTTGTAAATTTGTTTAAAATATTTAGATGGGTACTTCTTTAAATAACACTAAGATAAAAGACACTTTTCAGGGTCTTATAAAAACTACAGATAATTCTACAGTAGGATCTTCTAACAAAGAGCTTACCGATGGATCTGGAAATGATCTAAATATTTCAGTAAATAATACTGGAGCGATAACAGCCGATGGAAATATAACCGCTGCCAATCTTATAAAAAGCGGAGGAACTTCAACTCAAATACTACTAGCTACTGGAGCAGTAGTAACTCTTACTTTAGAGTCTGCTGGTATATCGTCAAACGATAATGATACTAGCGTACCTACTAACGCTTCCGTAAAGGATTTTGTAGATACTGAGATCGCTAATCTTGTAGATTCAAGCCCAGCGGCATTAAATACTCTTAACGAGTTAGCCGCAGCTTTGGGAGACGATGCCAACTTTAGCACTACAGTAAACACAGCTCTAGGAAACAGATTAAGAATAGATGTAAATAATCAAGGGCTTAGCGCTACTCAAAAAACAAATGCTTTAACTAATCTGGGGATTACTTCAACTCCAGCTGAGGTGAATATATTAGATGGCGCTACTTTATCTACCGCTGAATTGAATTTTGTAGATGGAGTTACCTCTAATATTCAAACTCAAATAAATGGATTACAAAGCCAAATAACTGGAGGCGCTACAACGATCACAGATAGCGACCTTACAGCTTCTAGAGCTTTAGTATCTGATTCGTCTGGTAAAGTTTCCGCTTCAAATGTAACCTCTGCCGAAGTAGATTTTCTCGATGGAGTTACTTCTAATATACAGACTCAACTAGATGCCAAAACTGATACAACTTATACTACTTCTGCTGTAGATTCTGGAGACGATGCTATTATCAGATTAACTGGTAGCGATTCTACTAATGAAGATGTAACTCTGGTCGCTGGATCTAATATAACTATAACTCCCTCTGGAGATAATATAACCATAGCCTCTACTGCCGCTGGTAATACTTTTAACAATGTTGCGGTATCTGGTCAGTCCAATATAGTAGCAGATAGCTCAACAGATACTCTAAATTTTTCTGCTGGGGATAATATAACTCTTACTACAAATGCTTCTACAGATACCCTAACTATAGCTTCTACTGCTTCTGGCGGTGGGGATAGTGTTACTGTGGAAAAAAACACTTTTACCGCTACCGCAGCTCAGGAAGATTTTACTATTACCTCTGCTCCAGATAGTGTAAATAACTTGCAGATCTATCTAGATGGAGTATATCAAGCTAAGGCTAATTATACAGTAAGCGGCACAACTGTTACTATCAATACTGGAACTGGAATAGAGGTAGGAGTAATAGTTGAAATAATACATTTGAAAGTAGTAAAAGCTAAACTACTTCTACAATCTCACACAGCAAACGGAACGGATACTACCTTTTCCGCTGGAGGAAATATAACAAATGAAAACCAAACTCAAGTCTATATAGATGGAGTTTATCAGAGTAAGGATGCTTATACTGTTTCTGGAGCTAATATTGATTTCGGTACTGGTAATGCTCCACATAATGGCGCTATAGTAGAGATATTGCATATTAAAGCTGGATCTGGAGCTGGAGTATCTTGGGATTCAACAGCTAAAACAGCAGACTTTACAGCCGATGCAAACGAAGGATACTTTGTAGATACTTCAAGCGCTGCTATAACTGTTACTATGCCTAGCTCGCCTAGCGTCGGCGATACAGTCCATTTAATAGATTATGGCGCTAATGCTGCAACTAATAACATTAAAATTACTTCTTCAGATGATATTGATAATAGCTCAAATGATAGTGTTATAAATTACGATAAAGCAGGGGTAGAACTTATTTATTCTGGATCTACTAAAGGATGGCTAGTAGCTTCGGCTGCCAATGAAACTGCATCCGCAATAAGTGAAGATGGGTTTGATCTTGACTTTTTAGTAGTAGCTGGCGGCGGCGGCGGCGGCTCAAATTCTACTATTGGCGCTGGCGGTGGCGGAGCTGGAGGGCTTAGAACATCTTTCGGATCTACTTCTGGCGGAGGAGCAACAGCTGAAACGTCTTTAAGGGTTTTTAAATCAACTAGCTATACAGTTTCAGTAGGAGGTGGCGGTAGTGTAAATGCAAACGGAGGAGATTCAACATTCAGCACAATTACAAGCGCAGGAGGAGGTAGAGGTGGCTACCGAACTGGATCTGAGACTGGCGCAAATGGAGGCTCTGGTGGAGGATCGGCATCAATATCTGGAGAATCTGGAGGTAGCGGTACTTCTGGACAGGGGTTTGATGGAGGCACTGGTTTTCAAGGAGCTAACTTTTCGGCAACATATAGAGCTGGAGGTGGAGGTGGTGCTACTGAAGCTGGTAATACAGATGGACAATCAGAGGGAGGAGATGGGCTTTCATCAAGCATTACTGGAAGCTCTGTAGTTTATGCTGGTGGTGGTGGTGGTAATCAAGGAACTAGCTACGGAACTGCAAGTGGAGGCGCTGGAGGAGGCGGAGCTGCAAATTCTAGCGGTTCATCTAACACAGGAGGCGGAGGTGGAGGTAACGCAGCTGGAGGCTCAGGTGTAGTTATTTTACGCTATCCAAATACTTTTACATTATCAGAAACAACGTCTCCAACTGTTTTAACATTTAGCACGTCTACAGATGGCAGCGATAAGGTTACTACTTTTACAGCTGGATCAAATGGTACAATTCAATTTAGTTAGATATGGCACACTATGCTCTTTTAAATTATAATAATGTAGTTACTAAAGTAGTAACTGGTAAGGATGAGGATTCTGTAGATCATAATATGGAATTGGTTTATCAAGATATATTTAAACAAATTTGTAAAAGAACTTCCTATAATACTAAAGGAGGCGTACATATTTTAGGCGGAACTCCATTTAGAAAAAATTACGCTGGAGTAGGTTATACTTACGATGATTCTAAAGATGCTTTTATTCCTCCTAAGCCATTCGATAGCTGGACACTAAATGAGACCAGCTGCCTATGGGAAGCGCCAGTATCATATCCCTCAGATGGAGAACTATATTACTGGAATGAAGAAAATCAAAGCTGGGATCTCTCTGCGGAATAATTAGTAAATTTGTAAAAAATAAATAAATGGCTTTAACTAAAGTGACTCACGATGTAATAGAAGATAGATATACTGCCTCTGGAAGCATATCAACCCTGACTGGTGCGGTATCAGTGGACTGGCAAGCAGCCACCAACTATATAATGAGTGGAGCTATAACTGGTGCAATAGAATTTGATTTTACCAATTTTAAAATCGGACAAATTTTAACTATCCATAACTTAACTGGCAGTTATAGTATTACTTTAGATTCCGATGCAGCAACCAGCTCAACATTTAACAAGCTAGGCGCTAATGATTACGATGGATCTTCTACTAATGTTTTAATGGTAGAGTGCATTGATGAAGATGCTACTGCTGTTTTTAATTATACAATTTTAACTTATACTTCTGATACAACTCCATAATATGAAAGCAAAAGATTTTAATGGAACTATAAAAGTATATAGCCGAGTTCCCAAAAGCTATAATAATATAATCGGATTCAATCATCTATCAGATTCAGATCTAGAATCTCATGGGTTTTATAATATTGTAACGCCGACTTATAATGAAAAAACGGAAGTTCTAGGGGATATCTATTTTGATTCTGAAAATAGCTGTTTTACTTATCCAGTAAACTCAATAACATTTTCTCAGAGTCTTTCAGAAATGAAAACAGAAAAAATTGAAGAGCTTAAATCTATTTATAATTCTAGACTAGGAGAAACAGACTGGTATATTATAAGAGAGGCTGAGGGCGGTGCTGCTGCTCCTCAATCAGTACTAGATCAAAGATCAGCATTAAGAACAGAATGCGCCACAAAAGAGGCAGAAATAAACGCTAAAACTACTAAGGCTTCTTTGGCTGAATACGTTATAAATTAACTTATAAATAAATGCCAACAAAAAAGAAACTTATTGCTCAAGCAGCAGAAGGAAGCATAGCTAAATATGTTATAACTGGTTACAATGGTATAGCCTATACTCAAGAGACTACAATGGCTACTGGAATGACTTGGAATTTTGTAGCGAATTCATCCTTATATAATAATAATACTGTTCAAAGAACTGCTGGGGTATATCATAATGGAAAGGCTTGGATTGTATCTGGCAGAAATACTAGTACTGGTGACACTCATATAAGCCAATCTACCGACGGAGTTAATTGGAATTATATAGGCTCTTTTAGCATTGGAGACTGGGCTGGATCTAGTAATACAACATTATACAATGGATCTTATTGGGTGGTTACTGGTACTACTGGAACAGCTTATACTTCTGTAGAAGATGGATCTAGTGGCTGGGCTACTACAACTGTTTTAAAAGCCTTAATTATTAGCTGGGATGGCTCTAACTGGCTTTCTTCATACTATAGCGGACAGATAGATCGCTTCAGCTATAAAAGCGGAGCAGATCCCTCAAGTGGATCTATGAGTCTTTGGTTTGAGTCTGGAAATGTAGCTTTAGGAATGGGTTATAATGCAGATTCTGGAGTTTGGTTTATGGCGGATAGATATAGCGGAGTGGGTGGTAAAATTTTTACAGCCACAACATTAGGCGGATCACGAACAACAAGATTAACTAGAACAGATGGTTTCATGTATGGGGTAGCGGTACATGATGCCGCCACTATGGTAGGAAATAATTCTACAGGAGAATTTACTTTAGATGATGATGGAGCTAATGTAACTAGGAGAAACGACTTACCAACAAATAAGAGAATATATGATGTTGACTATAATAGCCAATATGATTTTACATTAATAGCGACAGCTACTAACATTTGTTTCAAATCTGGTCAAATTACCAACGCTGATGCTACTTGGACAACTATAACTTCAGATCTATCTAGTGCTGGTTTAAATTCAAGTTATACTGGAGTAGCTTCTGAAAATGGAGTTAAAAACACAACGACCAACATATAAAGGACAAAATTAAAGTTTGTATATTTGTAAAAAATAACAATAATGGCAAGTACAGTATTTAACGGAACTAACTTAGTTTTAAAAGCCATCGCAGATGGCGGAACTCTAGCGACTATAGGTCATACTACCTCTTGTTCTTTAAGTCTGAGCGTAGATTTACCAGATGCAACTTCTAAAGATTCTGGCGGATATGCTGAGAATATAAATGGCTTAAGATCTTTTGAGATCTCTTTTGATGGATTAGTAGATTATACAGATGCTCAGAATGCTTCTGAATTTATTGATCATATCAATAGTAGAGATAAGTTAGATTTTACTTTTGGAACTGCTACTGTTGGAGATCAGCTTATTACTGGAGAATGTAGAGTATCTAGTATCGAAGTCTCAGCTGAGATGGAGAGCGCAGTAACTTATTCAGGAACTTTAGTAGGTACTGGAGCGATCACTATATCAGTCAATAGCTAATAGATGAATTCTAAAAGAGGGTATTATTCTACCGAGATAGGTGGAAAGGAGCGTGGTATGCGCTTTAATATGAATTTCTGGGCGGAGTTTACTGATTCTCTAGGGATCAAGCTGGATCAGTTAGGAACTGTATTTGATGGCGGTATCTCGCTAAGTGGAATAAGATCTCTTATTTATAGCGCCTTAGTTACTTATGATCGAGAGCAAAAGAATCCTATAGATTATGATGAGTACGATGTAGGATCTTGGCTAGATGATTTCGATTCTGAGGAGCTAGAGAAAGTAATTAATGCCATGATGGATTCTAAAATATTAGGAAATGATCTTAATATGGGGATAGAAAGAAACCCTAAGACTCCACAAAAAAAAACGAAAGCCTAAGCTGGGAGGATCTAACTGATTACTATATCGGTCAAGTGGGAATAGCTCCCAGAGATTTCTGGGAAAACACTTGGAAGGAAAATCATCTTTTAGGGGAGTCTCATAATATAAAGCAAAATCTGGAGTGGGAGAGGCTAAGATATTTAGCCGCCATGATCCATAACGTTAACTGCGACAAAAAAGCTAAAATGATATCTCCAGAGGATCTAATAAGATTGCCTCAGGATTATATGAGGGAACTAGAAAAAGCGAAGCCTAAATCTACACCAGAGCAGCTTCAAGAGTTTCTAGATAAGATAGAAAAAAGTAAGGGGCAGTAAAGCCTCTTTTTTTTATTAATTTTGTAGTATGGAACAAATGTTAAGAGTAAGTATCGTAGGGGATACTTCAAAACTAAATAAAGCCCTCTCTCAATCTTCTGCTAGACTCAAAAACTTCGGAGCTAAATTAACTGGAATTGGGTCAAGACTATCGACTAGAGTAACGCTTCCTTTAGCTTTAGCTGGGGGTGCGGCTGTTAAATCAGCCTCTGATTTTGAAAGATTAAGAACTTCTCTAAATGTACTTACTGGTAGCGCTGAAGAGGGTTCTAGAGCATTTGAAAGACTCGTACAATTTTCAGCGAAAACACCCTTTCAATTAAGTGATTTAGCAGCGGTCAATAACCAGCTAATTGGTTTTGGTATGTCAACAGATGAAGCCTTTAATTCTCTAAAATTACTAGGTGATGTATCTGCTATAGCTGGAGCTGACCTTACCAGAGTAGCTGTAGCTTTTGGTCAATCTTCCGCTGCTGGTCGAATAATGCAGCAAGATATAAACCAATTTATTAATAACGGTATCCCAATCTATAAAATACTTAATAGCGTTACTGGAAAAAGTGTAGACGAACTTAGAAAAATGGGTAGCGAGGGTAAATTATCATTTGACTTACTCAGACAAGGCTTCCAAAAAGTAACTTCAGAGGGGGGTCAATTTGAGAATGGGATGCAGAAATTATCTAGGACTTTTGCTGGTCAATTTTCAACATTAAAAGATAATTTAAATATCGCCTTAGCAGAGTTTGGAAAAATATTACTTCCTTTATTGAATAAGGCTATGTCTAGCTTAACTAAATTATTAAGATCTTTTAAAAATTTTGATGCTGAGACTAAAAGACTTGTT
>CAACVD010000660.1_pt1 | contig 16719 bp, 23 predicted proteins | sample 2381771 | NCBI WGS metagenome assembly CAACVD01 (sample SAMEA5211965, study PRJEB30684) | marine metagenome | biome: Marine; feature: Epipelagic; material: Water | collected 2015-10-15 | depth 15 m | reverse complement strand
TACTTAATGAACCTAGTCCACTTGTTGCTGCTAAACCTGTTTCGGTTACATTAGCAGCTCCCGTAGCTGTTAAAGATCCTAATCCAGACGTAGCTGCGACTCCAGTCGCAGAAATATTTGCAATACCTGTAGCTGTTAGAGATCCTATTCCTCCTGTTCCAGCTAAACCTGTTTCGGTTACATTAGCAGCTCCCGTAGCTATTAATGAGCCTATTCCTCCTGTACCATTAACGCCTGTTTCAGAAATATTTGCAATACCTGTAGCTGTTAGAGATCCTATTCCTCCTGTTCCAGCTAAACCTGTTTCGGTTACATTAGCAGCTCCCGTAGCTATTAATGAGCCTATTCCTCCTGTACCATTAACGCCTGTTTCAGAAACGTTTGCGGCGGCGGCTATAGTAAGAGAGCCTAAACCACCTGTTCCAGCAACACCAGTTTCGGCTACATTAGCCTGCCCTGTTACCGTTAAACTGCCTAACGCAGAAGTGCCCGCTAACCCTGTTATTACAACAGGATTTTCTTCACTCCAAGCCCCAGAACCCCAGGTTCCGCGACCCCAGCCCGTTACGTTAGCCATAGGCTATTTTACGCTATTCTTATTACTGCGTTACTAGCGTCTGCTGCTGGGAACTGGATAGTAAAGCTTCCCGCAGTTGATGTTTTATCTCCGCCAAAATCAAACACAGCTACAGCAGGATCACCTGATGCAGTGTCGTTGTAAATCATACAACCTCTTGCAGTTACAGTAGCTGTACCAAAAGTTAAGTCAGCAAAATCAGTAAACGCTGTTGTCCCTGAAGATGTTGGGTTAATGTTGGTTAACGCAGCTCCACCTGAAGTATAGTTTGTTCCAGATGCTTGGTTAGTAGTTGTAAACGCTGTAGTGGCTGCAGTCATGGTTGCAGAACTTGTATATAACGCCAGCTTAAAAGTGTTGCCACCCGAAGCAAGAAAGTTATGTTTTGCTTCCAATAGTTCTTTTTTAAAGCTAGTGCACATTGCTTGTGTTATAGCCATTATAGTCTCCTAATAATATTAGCTAGGTCATGTTGACCTTGTTTCTCTAATTCATTACATATTGTACAAACGTGGTTTTTAACAGCCTCGCGCATATAATAAGTAATAACCTGTTTGCATGCTTCTCTAAAAGCATGTGCTTGTGCCCTAATGGGTGCAGGGGCTTCGTCGCTAATGGAGACTAATCTTTTAGTAGCCATTTCTGCAACTTCTTCTACAGTGTGCCCTCTGTTATTCGTTGTAGTAACATTAAGATTACCAACTTCTGTTTCTGAATCAAGTGAAAACATTAATATTCCTCTGGTTCTGGTGGTAGATCATTTCTATCTATCATACCTATAAACTGTTGTTCTTCTTTTATTATATCAGACCATTTACAAACGCCCATCTTACCTTTGTCCATATAAGTTATAACGGGATCTTCTAGCCTGTGGTAGCCATATAATTTTTCTTTTGTGGGAATATCGGTTTCAAGAAGATTAGATCTTGGTGCAACGGAAACTTCTATATTGTTTTCCATGCATTTAGCCAACCAAAACTCACAACAAGCTTTGCCTGACTCTGCAAAGTGCATGTTTGTTTTGTATGTAAAATCTACTCCAAACACTGTCAAATGACTTACCTTATTCCACAAAGCAAATGCTATGGCATAAGCTACTGTATTATTAAAATACGCACATCCTAAGTCTCCTACTAAAGGACCCAAGGGAAACTCTTCTGCAGCTGGTACACGCTTGTCCAACTCGCACGTATATATTGGATAGTCTATTTGTGGAAGATACTTCCGCATTATTTCAGTCATGCTTCCTGCATCCTCAGTATCTAAAAACCTAGACATAGGATCTAAAATAAAAGCTCTGTCGATTTCGGGCAGAACACTGACCATCGCGTTTATAGCCCACACTTCATCAAAAGCTAAGCTATGTGTCCTGGATAAATGGTAATCTATTTGACTTTGACCCATCGCTACAAGAGCGATGTTTTTACCTTCTAACTCTAGAAGAGGTTGTTCCAACATTAGGTAATAGGAATACGAACTTGGTCGTACCTGTACTGACTCTGTGTTCCTGCTCCTTCTGCCGTATTCTTTAACCTAGCCAATGCACCCTCAAATCTCTGGTCGTAAGTAGTTATTTCTGTAGGATCCATTTTTAAAAATATAGCTGCTTCGGTTAAACATGCGTACAACAAAGCTATAGGTGCATTTTCAGAGATCCATGTTTGCCCGCTATCACCAGCTGCAGTTAAAGAAGCTGGCCTATAAAAGTAATGAAGTTCAAATGTGTAATTGCTATTAGGGGTAGGTGCAAGGATAAAAGTATCGCTATCAAATTCTGCATAATATTTTGGTCTTCCTGTTACAGAGCCTGTTGTGGTCGGCTTGTACGCTCTCATAAAACTAACTTGTTTTAAATTAAGGTAGTGATATGTGTTACTGTCAATTACAGCTAAACTGAAAGGAGCCAAAAAGTCTGTTGGCATTCCTAGATAAGGTGTATCTGCTGTAGCTGTTCCAGTAACGTTCTTTTTAAAATTATCTAACCAGACTCCTTTTAAAATTCTTTCTTCGCCTTGTTCAATAATGGTATTTAAGGTGTTAACAAAAGTTGTTTCAGAACTATCTACATAATTCTGTATGGTTGTCTTTAGTGAGCTGTATGTAAATCCTGCCATTATACTGGTCCTGCTGTTACTGTATCCCCACCACCTGTCACATCACCTGTGGTGGCTGTTCCTGTAGAAGTAAACTTATATTCGTTTGCATCTACTACAGTTATTGTATATCCACTTGCTGCTTCAAGTACAGTAGTAGTAACACCATCGACAGCTTCTGTAGATCTAAATCTTACTGTGTCTCCTGTGGTTCTTCCATGTTTGAATTCTGTAACGGATATAACTGTATTCGCTCCTGAACTACCTGTTCTAAATGGATTTAAAGGTAACAGCGTTTGTGCAGGTCCAACTGTGCAGTCTACTCCGCCTCCTCTAGCTCCTGCTGTTCCTGTTCCAGAACTGGCTGTAAAAGTATATGTATTATTATTGTAGTTAAGAATATCTGTAGTGGTATTAGCTGTAACGGTTATAGCGTATCCATCGGGGTCTTCTATAACGCTGGTTGTAAATCCGTCAAACGCATCTACATTTCTAAATCTAACTTTATCTCCTGTAGTCCTGCCATGGTTATCTTCAAACACAGTTATGACTGCGCTGCCTTGTGTAGTGAGAAATGGATTGTTTACAAGAAGACTTTGAGCAGAAGGTTCTGTTCTATCTGGTCTTGGGTTTAATAGTGCTTGAGGATCTGCTCCTACAGGAGGAGCTTCTAGTTGTGGTTGTTTAGGATCAAAACATTCTGGACATGTTTTAAATCCATCCCATTGTTCTTGTAATTGATGGAGTCGATAACGTTGTCCGCAAGTATCGCAGATTCCGTAAGCTCGTTTACCTGATGCAAATGCCATATCATATTATAAGTCTAGGAGGTAAGAACTTAGAGCTAACAGAATCTATATCTTCACTTGCTGCTCTATCCCATTCTTCATCGTAAACTGATTTTAATAGTTGTATTCTATCTGGAGCCCTTTTCATAGCTATGTAATACGCAAGGCCTGCTGTCAGACAAGGTAAAAATCTAAATGTTACCTCCATGTTATTTGTGTAGTCTCCTGCATCTTGCATTCTTGTTAAGGCGTAATACTTAATTACATCTGTAGAATTTTCTGGTGTAGGGTACAAATAGACTTTTGGAGTTATGTGTCTTTCTAAAAAGAATTGAGTAGGCTTAGCTTGATCCGTTTTGTTCGGTGTGTATAAATAATCAGACCTACTCAATCTAGACATTTGAAAATCTGTGCCATCACGCGTAATAACGGCAGAAGTAATATCTACTATATCTGTCCCTAGACTATATTCGTCAGTTCCTTTTGTAACAGTAAAAGTGTTCTCTGTTATCAGCCATTGGTTTAGGCCTCTGTTTGCCCATTCAGCGATCATTATATTCAATGAGCGTTTTGCTGTTTCTAGATCATATCCTGTACGTAACTCAAGACCGCATCTTTCGTATGCTTCTTCTATAAGTTCATCTACACTAAGATCAAATGAAGTTGTTCCTGATGTTGCCATTATTCTTCCTCTGCGTATAGATTATCAAATATTCTATTAACATCCAACGTATAATCTAAATCAGACTTAGAATAATGTATGTGAGCTGACGGTTTAAAATCAGGTGCTCCTTGTCCCGTCTCAAACCAAGCTGGATGTGTAACCCTGACACGGTTGTTTGGTAGTGCAACAATGTTACCCGTCCATTCACCAGCGTCTAATAACTCCATAACATGACTTTGTTTATGTTGCGCAGGATCATCTGCTATTTCGTTTTCTGCATAGTCTACTGTAAATAAATATTTAGCTGGGTACATTTCTCCCCCTATCTTAGCTAACCAAGGACACGGCGTAGCTCTATCTATAACGTAAACTGCATGATTGTGAGAAGAACAATCCCAAGGCTGAGCATCGTGTACAGCCATAGGTTTTGGCCATTCAGTAAACGGCGTATCTCCCACTAATGCAGTAATAGGCATTCTGGCCCACATTGCACCACCGTACACGTTTTCCATTCCTTGCTCTTCTTGTTCTTCGGAAGGAACGCCTGTAAAAATAACTTGAAAGCTAAGACATCTGCAAGGCATGGTAGTTACACCAACCACCATGGCGTGTAAAAACTCGCCATGGAATTGTTCGTGGTTATGAGTGTATTCTTTCCTTACCCAACACTTGAAGTGAGGTATATTACTATGTAAATAGGGCACGTTTAAGGCTTACCTTTTCCGCCTTTTTTCATCCCCTTTGTAGTCATAGCAACTTTTCCGCCCATTTTGTATCCTTTGGTTGTCATTTGACCGCCAGAAACTTTACCGCCCATTTTGTAACCTTTAGTAGTCATTCCTCCAGCTTTCATGCCTTTGGTTTTCATCTTACCGCCCTGAGCGTACCCTTTAGTCTTCTTAAACATATCTAATCCTTAATTGTAGTATGCAACAAAAAAGTCGCAGTTAGTCAAAGCTACATAAGCCCCTTCTGTAAAACGACAGCCCATGCCTGGTATGTAGTGATCGAAAGATTCGTTCGCTGCAGATCCAAACTTAAATTGAGCTATTATCCTAGTGCTACTTGCGCTAGAACCATCGTATATGATGATCTGTGCATCAGCAGCACTAGATTGAGCTTGTACAGATTGTATTCTTAGTGAGCCTAAATTAGTCGCACTCCCAGCTCCAGAAGATCCAATAAAGCCTTGAAGTCTTCCTGAGCTAGTTAAAGGAACGGATGCTTTTACATCTGAACTCATATTAGTCTCCTATTAAGCGTCAGCAAATGGTGTTACTAAAGTTCCTGAACCTAAGATAATACCTTCAACTGCATATTTTGCAGAAGCCATTGCAGTAACTTTTACGATACTACCAGCTAGTCCACCTTTAGTTGATCCATTCATAGTGATTACATCATTAGACGCACCAGATATAAATGTTTTACCTGTAGCGTTAGTTACGCCAGTGTAAAGGCCACCTACAAACTTATCTGTTCCATCCGTTAATATATCCATATCAGTAGCAGCTGTTTCTACAATAAAGTAGAAAGTTGCACCTATGTTATTAAGTTGGTTTGGATCAGTAGAGTCACTTGGAGTGGTCGCTACGATTGAAGGTAAAGTAAATTTACCATCCGCATCATTAGTAGTTAATACTTTACCTGCGTGTGCAGCTACTGTAAGCGAAGTGTCAGCCGTTAAGCTAACAAACGATGTACTACCTGCTGATATAAATCCAGCCAAAGATCTGACTGGTCCTGAAAATGTTGATTTAGCCATATTTTTCTCCTAACTAAATGTGTTACACCATCTTGGAGTAAGTCTGCCGAGTCAGTTGGTATAACAAATTATCTCGGTATGAGATTATCGTATCAGAAAAAAATAGAAATGTGTAGAAAAGATAAGGTTGCTGGGTTGAGTAAGAAACCCCCAGCAGGGTTCCATTAAACTAATCGAGTGTTATGCTCCTGGGCTACCGAAGACGCAACGTGGATCCGAGAATCCGAAGCTGTATCTTTCTCTAGCTTTGTACCTAACATTACCTGTATCGAAATCCGCTTCCATTGAAGTTCTGATTGGTGAACGATTAAACATTTTAAATCCGTTCGGTGCATCAGTCTTAATGAAAAAAGCATCAGTGTCAGTCAGATAGTGATTAACTGTATATCCCTCAGGGATCATACCCATGTTTCTCATGGCGTTAATGTCATTATCAGACGTGGCAACTCTGCCTGGAGTTTCCAATATTCTATCAGCTACGAATTGTAGTTCTTTAGGAATGATTAATTTCGTTCCTTGTAGAGCTACTTTCAAACCACGTTCGTCAGTGAAAGCTGCAATATCAATTAATGCTTGTTCAAGTGAAGTTTCGCTTAAATCCGCAGATGTTGAAAGTTCATTGCTCAAATTAGGACCGCCCACAGTTGGGTGATCTGTTGCGCAAAGTTCTTTTCCATCTCCGCCAGCGAAGCTTGAATTGAATGCATTATTTAATACAGCTGCTGCCTTGACTTGCTTAGTGTTTGACATACTTCTTGCAAGCGCACGGGTATATCTGGCCGATAATCGGTCATATAAATTATCCTCTACCGCTTCTTCTGTGATGCTAAACGCTAAAGCTATGGTTTCGTGGGTATAACGTGACGTGAAAGCCTCTTGGGCTGAATCAAACGCTACGCCTGCTCCTTCTGATTTAACAGGTGCTTGGTCAAAGCCTGTCAACATTACTTCTTCTTCAAAAGCACGATCAGAGTTTTCAACGTCAAAAATTTCTTCATGTTCGTTTTCATATCTATCATACTCAAGACCAAATAATGCATTTAGACCTGGAAGTAACTCTTTGACTAATTGTCCTCTGGAAATTGCCATCTAAATTACTCCTATGTTCCTGCAACAGGACCTCTATAAGCATGTTCATTAATGAGAACAACTAAGTTCGCATTATTGCTTGAAAGGTCTCCGTTTTTATCATCTTGAACTACGCCCACAACTTTTAGCTGAAGTGCTGCTGTTGTTGCTAGTGTACTAGAGTCGAGCTCGCGAGTAGCTACGCCAGTTGTTGTACTGCCACCAATACCATCAGTATCTGCATTTCTGCCGATAGCTGCAATAGTCGAAGCACCATCCGCCTGAACAACAAACAATTGATTGGGATCATCATAGATATAAGCCTCTATGTCTCCGCTACCAAGTGCCGTTGTAGATGCTGGATAGTAATTCTTAAAGGTAGGAGTTCCGTCAGTAGCTGTATAAAAAACATGCGATAACACACCTACGTTATTAGCAGAACCAGCTGCTGATCTTTCGATGTATCCTCCATTAAATATAGTTAAGTCACCTTGGAAGATGCTTGTACCATATCCTGATGGATTGATGTTATATTTATTAGCTTCTTGAACGGCTGAACCGACATTGAGGCCTTTATAAGGTTTTAACCCAAAGGCTTTATCTACATTTGCCATATTCTTTCTCTAATTTACAAGAATTATTATAAAGAACTCTTAGTTGTTTGACGAACCTTGAGTTCCACCAATTGTTACGCGCGACTGTCTGTCTGGTCTATTAATAGACATGCTAGGGTGTGTACCATCCTTCATCATATCGTTATCTACAGCATCCATCTGGCTTTGCGTTTTAGTCGCAAAGTATTCAGATCTTTCCTGTACAGTTTCGATAGGAATCCTACATAGTATTAAACCACCAACGCCTATCACACCTTCAAACTTACCATCATCGATTGTTGGAGACTCGAAGTCAGGATATTCATCTGCTCTCACAGGTTCCCATCCTTCTCTCATTTTAGACATAACGTTCTTACGATCGTCTTGTCCTCTGATTTCTAGTCTTACCCAACGATGAACGTAGCCTTCGGGGGGTGTAGGTGCGTCTAAAGCAGACGGGGGAGCCCAAGGTTTTCTTGCTACTTGTTTTTCGCGAGTTTGGGCTTCGCGTGGTTGACGATTTTCGTCAGTATTTTTATTATTGTCAGTCATTTACGTTGCTCCACGTTATTCAACATATTTCGCATACTCTTCTAAAGGCACACCCAATTTGTTTGCTATTGCAACCTGTGAAGGTGTGAGTCTCACAGTTTTGCGCCCTGGCTTTGCACTTCGCTTTGCGGGTGCTACCGTCTGAGCGGGTTGGCTCGTCTGAGTTTCTTCGTCGTTAAACTTATGAGGAAACTCGTTTCGAATCCTATTATTGATTTCATCATAGTACTCATTGCTTGCGGGGTCAAACCCTTCTGACAACAAATCTTCATGAAAAGCAAACGAAGTCATAGTCATAGCTTTATCGTTTCCGAACCAAGGGTTTTCTTCTGCCCATGCTTGGGCTTTAGGATCTGGTTCAGAATACTCTTGAGGCTGTGGCTGAGGCTCCGTTGGTATGTTCTGTGTAACCTGTTCTGTTTGCGCTGCTTGTGCAGTGCGCTCTTGATTCAAAGCTTGTACGCGTTGAGCTTCAACAGCAAGAGCTGCTAGTTTCTGTTGTGCGTTCGTCTGTGCATCGATGTCTGCTTCTTCGTTAGCTTTTCTTAAAAGATTCTTTGTTGCTTCGGTCTCAGCTGAAATCCTGTTGGCCTCAGCTACAATGTAGTTACTATCTAAATTCGTTTTTTGTTGTGTTAATGTTTCGTTTTCTTTTTTTACGTTTTCGGCAAATTGCGTTGCTGCTTGCTCTCTTCGTTCGGCTTCCCTTAATTTAGCAGTCAGCTTATCGATACGTTTCTTTACACCTTTACTGTATTCTTCGTGTTCATCGGCTTTTGCTTCTTCGGGTTGAGGTTCAGGCTCTGGTACTACTTCCGCAGCTCCCTCGTCACCTAGTACAGGCTTGGTAGGTTGCTGAGGATCTATAGGTAAAGCTCCCCCTTCGTCTATATCAACATCCACCTCAGGACCAGTATCATCTAACTGTACTGTTTCCTCGGCAGCATTCATATTTAGTTTATGCTCAGGCATGGTCGTTCTCCATGGTTATTAAAATTGATGCAGAATTGCTTCTGGGTCTGGAACCGTTGCGATGATTTCATCATCATTCAACAGTTTTATTTCTCCGCCCTCGATTTGTATCCTTGATCCTGAGTATCTTCCGATCAATACCCAGTCTCCTGGTTTACACCAAGGGCCAGTAGAAAATCTTTCTCCGTCGTACGCTTGTGGTCCGACTTTTAGTACGTAGCCAAGCAGCGTTCCTATCTGCTGTCTTTCACGAGTCTCACTCGTTAGAACAATACCACCTTCGGTTTGTCCTTGGCCCTTGTACGGTAATATCATAATCCTCCACCCTGTTGGTGAAGGTAGTTGGTCTAGTAGTTCTGAATCTAATTTATCAGGATCAAGCGTAGTCGCGTCTCCTTTCTTCTTACCTGATTGGTAAGCTTTCTCTAAAGCAGACTGTTCCGCTTCTTTCTTTTTCCATTGTTCTTCCATGGCTAGATTGCTTGGATTTGGCATTTATATCTCCTGATTTTTCATTAGTTGTCGAATTTCTTCTCGTGTGTAATTCAACGCCTCGACTTGACCAGTCAGATTCTTGTAATGCTCCCAATCTCGGACTTCGCCGTTGGAAAGTATTTCTTGAAGTTGCTGTTCTTTTTCATCTATGGCGCGCAGTACAGCTGTCGCGAATTGTAGTAAATCTATGTCATTCCTCCCATTGGATAAGGATTAGGGTTATAAGCTGCAGGGACAGGTATAGATGTTATACCTCCCATGTCTGGTACGCCAGCAGAACCGTATGGATCGCTCTGATACTGTCCGCTTTCGTACGGGTTATAGCCTACAGCTGGTTGCCCAACCATGTAATTCTGTGTCATAGCAGCGACTTGTTCTTGTCTCTGTTGTTCGGCTGCTGCAGCTTGTTCGGCTGCTGCTGTTTGCTCAGCTTGCATTTGTGCAATAAGTTCTTGCAGCTGAGTCATGAAATCTGGTTGTGCGGGAGTTTCTGTTCCTGTATCGGTTGTCGCTGTATCGGTATCTGCAATTTTACCTAAGTTAGGCATATCTTTAATATAAGTCTTTTTACCACCCGATACTCTATAGTCCCCTCCTTCATCTGTTCCCATATAATCTAAATATATTGGCATATCATCTGGTTCTAATATAGTATCGTCCGTGGTCGGTTGACCGTTGCCCACGGCTGCTTCAACAGCTTCATCTACATTAAGAACAGGATTCTCTGCTCCGCTTAAAGCTGCAGCGATAGCTCGATCTATGTCACTATCCATGGGGGTGACCTCTGGATCAATCATGGGTGACATTGTTGATTCAGAGGTCATAGTCATTGGCTCACCTTCAAAAACAGACATTCCGCTTGTTCCTAAAGGGCCTAAAGTTGGAGAAGTCATTGCTCCTATTGTTACAGGTAAATTTTCGATAGCACTTTGTATTACTTCAGGAGGAGCTACGAAAGCTTGTTCAGGGGTTACTGGTTCAGCTAGTTCCATAGCAGGAGTTGCTGCGCCTGGTTTTAGCTGCCAACCTGTGTTCATATCGTAACGAAAGTTACCAGACATAATAGCTGTGGCTGCATCTGGGTATCCTGCAGCTTGCCACCAATTAGTACCAGGTGTGCCTCCTTGTTGTGTGCTAGTTCCTATGTTTTCTAAAGTAGCACTTTTAGGAGCGACGTATGCAGGGGGGCCCTCAGCTGGAAGACCTGTTGCCCTGTCTGTCACAGTGGCTGTTTGTTCAGGAGTAACCGTAGGTAGTCTAGATAAGTTTACGCCAAGATCTCTTAGATCTTCTCTTCCAATAGCCCTTTCATCTTGTCCGCCAAGATACCTAGAATTCATTATTGCACCTGGTATGCCTAGCCTCATTTCTTCTCTCTATCTGCTTTTACTTTCATTGCTGCTATGTCTTCTTGAGATTTTAGCCTCTCTTCTTCGGATTGATCTTTCTGTTTAAGCTTCGCTTTATCCAGTTTGATTCTCTCCTCTGCGATCATCTTATCATCTTCGTTTTCTTTTGCACGTATTGCAAGCTCTTGTTGTTTCAATGCAACTACGCCATCGTCAGTAGATAGTATCTTCTCGATTCTAGGCATGATGGATTGCATGAGCTCTAATTCTAGTTGTGCTTTCAAAGCTTCTTTTGCAGGATTAGGTGGGGGTGGCATCATCATTCCTCCTTGTTGCATAGCTGGAACAGGTGCAGGTTGATCTGGCATCTGCTCATTAGCTTGGTTCTGTGCTTCTAAAGATACGTGTTGGAATATGTGCGATACCATCATTGGTACTGCAGCTGGGTTTGTCATACCAGCTCCCGACTCTAAGAAAGATAAGTGCACCTCTATGTGAATCTGATGCGCCTGATCAGGGAATGCCATAAGAGGTGCACCCATTAGTGCTGCGCTGTTCTCACTCGCAGGATCCATCGGAACGGGGGGTGGTGGATCTGGTGCAAATAACGCTTCAATATTTTCTGTACCTAACGCTTGGTACATTCTTCTGTAAGCTTCTTTGATGTTATGTATCTGAGGATTGCTTTGAACTAATTGTAGTTCTTGTTGAGCTAATGTAATCCGCTGGCTCATAGAAAAGAAGTTAGGATCACTGACAGGGATTACATCAACCCTATTATCAAAGTCTGCTTGTTTGATTTGTTGGTCACCACCTATAACTTGGTATGGATATACAGGTGGTAGATACTCTGCAAATAATCTGGTTAGTATCTTAAATTCTATTCTTTGTGCATAGTGCAGTCTTTTGTGTACTGCGGACATGACTCTTGTGCCTTGCTCTAGCAAAGCCATAGTTGTTCCTACAGGTAGCTCTTGATTACCTTCTCCTACTTGTAGATTCGTAATCGATGCAAATCTTTGTCCAGCCTCTACACAAAATCCTAACAGCTGTAGTAATGTCCCCGATGGTTCTTTGTAAGGTAGTGGTATTAATGAATCTCTTAGTGCTCCGCCAGGTGCGTCTACATCTCTGAACTCTCCTGGTTCTAGTGGAGTCTCGTCGTCCCTGATTCTAAGTCCCCTGGCCTTGAATCCAGCAGGTAGATTTGCCAGCGTACCTGCATCGATCAATTGTCGTAGGGCTCCTGTGGCAGTTCGAGACAATCCGCCAATCATGTGTATTAAACCGAACCCATAGAACCCAAGGCCAGGAAGAAACTTGTAATGTACAAAGTATTGTATCTTTGTTCTTAGTGGATCATCTTGACGATAGTTTCGTCTGATCGATAAAACAGCATTAGATGCTCTGTCTATTGTGATGATAAAAGGTAGGTGGTATCCGTCTGGATCTTCAAAACCTGGTATGTCCATGGATACGTGACACTCCAACAATTCATACATCATGTCGTTGGTGGTGGCACTAAGTCCTTCTAGTTCGTCTTCTTTGTCTGTGGTTTCGCTGCCTATGTTTGTTTCGGCTGGCTGTAGTGGTATGTCTCTATAGAATCCTGCAAGCTGTTGTGTCCTAACATCGTTGTATGTCATTTTGACTACGTGTGTCACTCTTTCGCATGTTTGTAAATCACTTGCTGTATAGGGAACTACTAGATCTTCTACGGGTACAAACGTACTAACTGCTCTTTGTTTGCTTGGGTCGTAATAAACTTTCTTAAATGCTGTTCCTGCTAGTGGCAGATAAAATAACAGTTGGTCCATTTCAGGGGTATATTCTTCCATTACCGTAGTGATCTGGTAATTCATGAACTCTTCCACCCTTCGTGCTTGGTCTTCGGTTTCTGGAGTTTCGTTACCCATCACTCTAGTTTTGACAGGGCCCTTACTAGGTAATAATTCCTTAAATGCCTGCGCTTGGAACTGGGTTACGGATTCGGCGAGCATAGGGTGAGTTACGCCTGATGCTCCTGGAAAAGGTCTGTCTCGATCTTCATACTTAAATCCAAGTAGATCTAATCCTTTTACGTATGCATCTTCCCAATCATGGCGACTTGCTCTGTCCTCTTCGTAGTCAGTGACTAACTCATAAGCAATTCGTCCTAGCTCGCCTTCATCAACGTACTCCGCTAAGTTCGCATCAAATGGTGTGGTGTCTATAACTTCTTCGTCAGGAAAAAAGTCTATCTGTGCGCCTTCCTCAGACAGTTCAACGGCAATATCACCTTCACCCGTTTGCATGGGTTCTTCAATTTGAACTTCTGTACCGTCTTGTACTTCCAGATCAATAAGATCTGACAACCTTTCTATGTTGGTAGGTTTACTGTTCTCTGCCATTTACTTTGTTTTCCATGTCTTCAAGAGCTCCTTGTACATCTCCAGACATTTTTTCAGAGCTGCCAAACATGCCTCTAAATGGATTGTCTTCTGGATCATAAAAGTCAGGATTCTTACGTTGTTCGGATGCACCGAAGTACATTCCTGCTCCACCTGCTCCTAGACTTGCTATGGTTCCTTTTATCAGGCTGTCTACTTTTCGCATTCTGTTTAAAGCTTCCATAAGTTGTCTAGCTTCACCCATGGTCTTTGTTAGCTTCATTTGTGATTCAAGCACTTTTACAAGTCTTTCAACCTCACCACCTTTTTCTATTAACTCTTGAGCTTTTTTAGCATAGCCTGCTTGAGATGTTATAGAAGTAGAGCCTCTGGTTACACTATCTGTTAAAGCTTGTGTTTCTCGACCATACCTCGCAACCATATCGTCTAACTGGTTTTGTGTTAGTTTATTAAATTTGTCCCCTGCTTGTTGACCCGTCCTCATACTTTTAAGAACGTTGTCCATTCTTGCTGATGGACTTCTTCCACCTAAGCTACCAATGCCTCTCATGAGGCCTTGTACTAATGGTCCTATCGCCATGTCGTTCTCCTAGTAAACGCCTGTGAACTTTGTGCCTCTCATTGCATCGCCACCACCACGGCTTTTGCCTTTCCCGTCTCCAGGTTTGGTCATGGGTGCTTTCATATCGGTTTGTTTTGCATAAGGAACAAATCCTTGGTCCTTTATCTTTTCGCCTTTGTCAGCCATTGCTCTCTCCTAATAATATTCTCTGATCCGTCTCGGTTGATTATCCTGCAGATCATCGTCCGATTCTAAACCAATAAATCCGCCCTGTCGATAACGCATTAACGCTTGCGTTGTCGAGTCTACTAAGTCGTCGTGATCTCCAAATGGAAACGCTGCACATTCTTCTACTAATTCTTCCGCCCAACGTGTGTCTGGAACGTACACCATGCCCGATTCCAACATGGGTGCGACCGCATTTACCCTTGCAATTTTGTCTTGTCCTTTGCCAGGTGAGTAATTGACCACAGGAATACCCGCATGACGTAGTTCGTCCGTGAGCGGTAGACCACTGGCCTTGGCTTCTACGATTACTGTGTCTGGATCCCAATATTCAAACTGTTTATAAGCCTCTTTCTTGAGCGTAGGGAAGTCCCATCTACCTTTTTTAACATCAAGTAACAGCAAAGCTGGTCGCATAGAGTTAGGATCAGGGTAAAACACGCACCATGTTGTAATTGCAGAGTAATCGGACGTTTCTTTCTTGGTATAGGCTGTATCGTACGACTGTATGACGTACTGCATCTCTGGAACCTCGTCTTCTTCCCACAATTGCCACCATTCTCGCTTCAAAATCGCCCCTTCTTCCGAAGTGGGGTTCTGCATCCACTGTGCTTCCCACTTACTAACAGGTATAGAGGCTTTTACCCCCTCTAATTCTGCTAATTGCCAATATTCAGGCCATAAAGGTTCTTGACTATCAGGAAATATTGCAGGGAACTCGACGACTTCCCACTGATCGGCGTGATCTTCTACCTGTTTGTTCAATAATCGCCCTGTTAGATCTTTGACACTCCATCTTGTCATGACAATAACGATAGCTCCGCCTGGCTGTAGCCTTTGTCGGGGTCCAGAACTGTAGTATTCCCATGCATTGTCCAAAGCCGTGGGCGAAAGAGCGTCTTGCTCCGAGTGAATATCATCCAAAACTAGAAGATCTGCACCACGACCTGTTACCGCACCGCCAATACCTGAATAAAACGCTTCACCACCTTTGTTTGTCTCCCACCTTCCTGCCGATTTACTATCCGCTTTTAGACTGACACCAGGAAATACATCTTGATACGCCTCTGAATCTATTATGTCCCTGACTTTTCTACCAAAACGAAATGCTAGTTCTGCAGTGTGCGTAATTTGCATGATCTTCAACTTAGGATTACGGCCCAAGATCCATGATGGGAAGAATGTAGAGGCAAATTCAGACTTGGTGTGCCTTGGTGGCATGTTTACTATCAAACGTTTTATCTTACCTTGTGCTACTTGCTCTAGTTTTTCTGCAAATATTTGGTGATGTCTGCCTTCTACGAAGTCTGGCCACATGTGATTGATATAGGTCAAAAAACTTTTCTGTCCTTCACGCTGTAGTTGTTTGGAATTGAGTGCTTCAGTAAGTTCTAACAGTTCTCTGGTAGCTTCAGGGTATTGCTCTGCTAGTTTTTCTATATTTATGTCAGGATTTTCCATGCCAAATATTTTGAAATTTTAAAATTTTTTGTGGCCAAATCGTTTTCAATGTTTCCTATGATGAAGGGGGTAGCCTCATTTGTCAAAGTTTCTGGATATTCTCTCCATGTCTATTTTTTTCTTCTATATACAACCCACTCGCTTCGCTCGTTGGGGGGGATAGGGTATAGATTCATTCTAATAGATATTAATGAGCTTCGCTTGTTTTCAGTTAATATTCTATTAGATTCATTCTATACCCTATCCCCCCCAACGAGCGAAGCCGAGCGGAGCGAGGCAAGGCGGACACACACGCGCAAAGGGTTGACTATATGGGATATTTGTGCATGTATCTTATAGACTTATTACTTGCTATTGTTTAATATGTAGTTACTTATTTATTAATCAACTAGGAGAAATTATGAAACTAAAAATAAGTATGTTTAATAATAATGGGTTCGAAGTAGCGAAGGCGATAGAGCCTAACTGCACTAGCCTTGTTATTAATGGCGTTGTTGTGGTTGCCAATGGTCAGATACAAGAGGACACACCTTTACTAGAAGATCATGAGGCAGAGCATGGAGCGATCGTAATGCAAGAACAGGGGTTATTATCATGAAGGATATTATATTTTTCAGCATGGCAATTCCTGTAAGCATTGGCATAGCAGTCTTTTTTGCTAATGACTATGGATATTATTTATTGTCAGCACTTTTATTCTTGAGCGGTGCGTTATGTGGAATGAGCATACTTGCACTATTAGACACAGATGTGCGTGGAAAGGTTATAACTCCACGCAGTTACAGGAGCAAATAATGAGCACTAAAGATATATTAATGGAAATAGAGCAGGAGGTTGAATGCCACCTGCAATGTGAAACAATCGAAGAAGTTTTCGACAGAGTGATGCAGACAGCAGTCAGTCAGTATGGAGAAGTCCTCGTTGGTTCTGTGGTCGAACAGCTTTGGAGCGATTACAGTTTAAATAGTTACTACAAGCACCGTGAAGGTTAACCAACCGAAACAAGAAAGGGCGACATCAGTCGCCCTTTTTTTATTTGCCCACATCAGATCTGTCCAGGCTGGCAGCCGTAGGCAGTCAGTCAGAACAAACAAGCAAGCAAGCACAACGACTAACCAATTTGTTTATTGGCCTTTAAAATTGGTGAGTCGTTGTGCTTGCTTGTATG
>CAACVD010000659.1_pt1 | contig 16734 bp, 20 predicted proteins | sample 2381771 | NCBI WGS metagenome assembly CAACVD01 (sample SAMEA5211965, study PRJEB30684) | marine metagenome | biome: Marine; feature: Epipelagic; material: Water | collected 2015-10-15 | depth 15 m | reverse complement strand
CCACGGTTGAAGGAACCAAAACAATGAAACTATCGAAACAAACCTTTGCCATTCTGAAAAGTATGGCAGGGATCAACTCAAACTTACATGTGCTTCCGGGCAACGAACTTGTCTGTGTAAATGTGGGCAAGAGTGTGATGTTCAATGCAAAAGTTGAGGAAAACTTTACCACCGAGTTTGCCATCTGGGATCTGAACCAGTTTCTCGGAACCTACTCGTTGTTCAACGATCCAACGGTAGACTTCGGTAGCACATCGCTTCGCATTGAGTCCGGTCGCCAGTCTTGTGAATACAATTATGCGGACCCACGACTTGTCGAGGGATGCCGACCACCGAGCAAGTTAAATCTTCCAGAAGTTAAGGTGACCTTTGATTTGTCACAGCAGGAAATCAACGATGTCCTGCGTGCGTCGGCAGTGATGCAACTTCCCGACATTATGTTCACGAACGAAGAGAACAAGGTGAAGGTGGTTGTGTTCGACAAGGAGAAAGCAAACTCCACCAACAAGTATGAGATCGAAGTCACACCGACCGACATGGAATCGAGTGCATCGTTCAAGATTTACATGAAGGCAGAGTTGTTGAAGATTCTTCCGGGTGACTATGAATTCAATCTGTGTGAGAAGTTGGCAATCTTGTTGAAGCACAAAGACATTGATGCCAAATACACTCTTGCCGTTACCAGTGACTCTGTTTACAATGGGATGTTCTAATGAAACTGAATCGTTACTACATTTGTGATAAAAACGGTTATATTAAAAGCAAAGTCAACGCATATACTTTAGTTAATGAGGCTCAACCGGATGGGGAAAAAGTTTGGGCTTTGAAGTATATCTATGGTTTAAATGAACATCAACTTCAGAGTGAGGATGAAACTATCTGTCACGAATACACATGGGTAGATCCTGATTATCAGTTTAATGATAAGATTCAAAAAGGTAGAGAAAAAGAGTTTGAGTTTTTTATGGAACATGGTTATCATATGCCACGAAAGGTAACAAATGCTGATGACTGAACAACACTTATGGGTCGAGAAGTTTCGACCACAATCAATCAAAGATTGTATTCTCCCTGATGGCTTGAAAGAAACACTTCAAGCCATTGTGGATTCTGGTGAAATGCACAATCTTTTGTTTTCTGGTGGTCCGGGTTGTGGCAAGACCACGGCTGCGATTGCCATGTGCAAAGAGATGGGTGCAGAGTATATCAAAATCAACTGCTCCGAGGATGGCAACATTGACACGCTGCGAACACGGATTCGTGACTTTGCAACCTCTCAATCCTTGACTGGTGATAAGAAAGTCGTGATTCTTGATGAGTTTGATTATGCAAATGCAAACAGTTTTCAGCCTGCCTTGCGTGGATTCATCGAAGAGTTCTCGATCAATTGTCGCTTTGTCCTGACCTGCAACTTCAAGAATCGAATCATCGAGCCGCTGCATTCCCGATGCACATGCGTTGACTTCCGCTTTACGAAAGAAGAGCAGATGAAGATGGGGTCGCAGTTCTTGAAGCGTCTAGAAGGCATCCTACAGGGCGAGAGCATCCACTATGACGGTCGTGTGATTGCCAAGTTGATCATGCGTCATGCTCCTGACTGGCGGCGTATCCTGAACGAGTGTCAACGATACTCTGCTTCTGGTGAGATCGATGTCGGTATCCTGACGGAGATCGGTGATATTGGCATTCACTCGCTCATGGATATCTTGAAGAACAAAGACTTCTCCAAGTTGCGTGGTTGGGTGGTTGACAACGGCAGCAACGAGCAAGCACAAATCTATCGCAAGATTTATGATTCGTTGGGTGATAATCTAAAACCACAATCTGTGCCAGCGGTGATTCTGATTCTGGCAAACTATCAATACAAGGCTGCGTTTGCCGCTGATTCGGAGATCAACATGATGGCGTGCCTGACTGAGATTATGATGGAGGCAGAGTTCAAGTGAAACTCGGTGATTACCTAAACGCAATCAACTACTCTAAGGACGATCTCTTCGCGGACGAGGAAGCCGCGAAGGGATATGCTCCTTTCATTATCAATCGTTGTATGTCTTACTTTCCTGATACGATTCTGCAAGCCAACGAGATGAACACTCATGCCGATCTGGGCAAGCAAGAGCAGTTTGATTACCTACGTCATTCGATCAGAAAGCGTCGAAGATTCAGCCGGTGGATCAAGAAAGCCGAGGACAAAAGGCTTGATTCTATAAAAATTTATTACAATTATGGCACAAAAAAGGCACTTGAAGCCATGAAGGTTTTGTCCGACGAGCAGATCGATGGTATTCACCAGTATGTCTTGAAAATGCAAGGCTCCTAAATACGAATAGTGGGAGTGTATCCCTATTCGTATGATGGAGTTATCATGGACAATACAGAAAAAATCGTGGAGTCTCTGGTTGAGGTCACACTCAAAGACCCTCAAGACTTCCTAAAAGTAAGAGAAACGCTGACCCGAATTGGTGTCTCTTCTCGCATCGGAAACAAACTTTACCAATCCTGCCACATTCTTCATAAACGTGGTAAATATTATATCACACATTTCAAAGAACTTTTTGCACTCGATGGCTTGCCGTCCAAGATGTCAGAGGAGGACTTTGGTAGACGAAACACAATTGTCGGTCTGCTCGCAGAGTGGGGATTGATCGATATCGTGGATGATGCCAAATGTTCTGATCCAGTGGCTTCCCTCAAAAGAATCAAGATCATCTCACATAAGAATCGTGAAGAGTGGGAACTTATCCCTAAATACCACATTGGCAAGAAGCCATCAAAGGATGAAGAATGAAACCACCCAGCAGAAAGTCGTGTTATAATTTTAGAGTCACAGAGATCGTCAAGGTTCTTGACGGAGACACTATTGATGTCATCATCGACTTAGGTTTTGATCTCTATAAGAAAGAGCGTGTTCGCATCGCAGGTGTCGATACACCCGAAAAAAGAACACGGGATCTTGAAGAAAAGGCACTTGGTCAAGACGCGACCGACTGGATGAAAGAGCATCTCGATGGTGCGATCTCTGGTGAGGATGATCTTGTGATTCGCACCGAACTCGATGGCGGCGTGGGGAAATATGGTAGACTTCTTGGTTGGCTATACATCGGTGACGAGTTGGTATCACTCAATGAGCAGATGATCGAAGAGGGCTACGCTTGGTCATACGATGGCGGCACAAAGAAAAAAGATTTCCAAGAACTTCGTGAGATTCGTCTTGCAAACGGAACTCTCACTCTGTAATATAATTTTGAGGTAAATATGAAAATTGATCTTCGTAATGTATACACCCAATGGGTGAATTTGGATGAAAAAACAGATAATGCTCAATATATGCAGGGCATTTTCAAAAAGTATGGCTTTGAAAACACTCATCGATTTTCAGCAGTCAGAAAAACTGCGACTCACGAAAATGTTCGTCCCGGCGAGGAACACTACCCCGGTATCGCAGAGTCTCAGATCGCCTGTATGAGAAATATTTTGGATCGCGGGGAACCCGGTTTGATCCTTGAGGATGATATTGGTGTCAACGACAACTTTAGCCCTGTGATTGAGATCCCTGATGACGCGGATGCTTTTTATCTCGGGACATCCCACGGTGATCAGAACTATGATGCAGTGGATTTAGGTCGAGGTGATGGCATCTGTAAAATTTCAAGGATGTTATCCGCTCACGCAATTTTGCATATTTCAGATAGATGGTTGCAAAGGATTCAAGATCAAACACTAGATTGGATGTATGCAACGAATCGTCCATTCGATGTTCATCTTTACTCAATCCAAGCAGAATACAATGTGTACGCTTTCCACACACCTTTCTTTTATCAGGCAGATGAAAGAAATAATGCGAACAAGTGGGAACAAATGACAAGAACTCCTCTAAAAATTAAAAAGAAGTTTTCTGCTAGGACGATTGTTTTATGATCTCTTGCGTATACCTTGGAAACTATGGCAGACACGGAAACCAAATGTTTCAGTATGCCATGACGCTATCTCTCTCAAAAAAGTTTGATACAATCGCCGTAGCACCAATCGAAAATACAACTATTAAAGATTGTTTTGTTTTGGGAGATGTTCAAAACGCTGTGCCACAAGAGGTGCATGGTCGATACGAGGAGCCAAACTTTGGCTTCGATGAGTCGGTGTATGATTTACCAAAAGAAGCAAACATTGATCTTCTAGGTTACTTCCAAACTGAAAAATATTTCAAAGATTATGAGGATGTGATTAAAAAAAACTTCGAGTTCAAAGATAACATTAAGAGTCAGGCAGAACTTTGGAGAAAAAGTATGCCGATTATAAATGATGAAAAAACAGTTTCAATTCATGTGAGAAGAGGTGATTACTTACAACTCAGTGATTTCCATCCCACATGTGAAGTTTCATATTATGATGATGCAATGAAAAATTTTGAGGGATACACTCCTTTGATTTTCTCTGATGATATGGCTTGGTGTAAAGAAAACTTATCTCATCATCATCCAATTTTTGTTGAAGGTAATGATTTAAATGTTGATATGTGCTTGATGTCAATGTGTGATGGACACATCATATCAAACAGTAGTTTTAGTTGGTGGGCTGCGTGGCTTGGCAACAAAAAAAATGTTGTAGCCCCAAAGACTTGGTTTGGTCCAGCAGGTCCACAAGACTGGGAAGACATTTATTGTGAAGGATGGATTTTATGCTGATACCTGCCGAACAAATTAAAAAATATTTCGTAGATGAAGTTGATAGTGTCCTTCACATAGGTGGGCATCACGGTGAGGAACAAAGTTTTTACGATGAGATTGGAGCGAATCATGTCACATACTTTGAGGCTCACCCCAAAAACTTTGAAGCACTAAGAGATAACCTAACACAAAGAGATGATGTGACACTTGTGAATATCGCACTGGGTGATGAAGATGACGTTGAAAAAAGGATGTATTGTGAGACTGTGAATCAAGGACAATCAAACTCACTTTTGAAACCAGCACTCCACGAAAATTACTATCCGGGTATTATTTTTAATGATCAGCCAGTTAATGTCAAACAAAAAACACTTGATGCTTACATGGCAGAAAATGAACAAGACGTAACTTACAACTTATTGAATATTGATGTTCAAGGATATGAGTATCATGTTTTTCAGGGTGCTATTGATACCTTGAAAAATGTAAAGTGGATTATAACAGAGGTAAACTTTCAAGAAATGTACGAGGGTGGTAAGTTGTTCGATGAATTACACGACTTCCTAACAAATGAGGGTTTCAAATTAGAAGGTGTCGTTCCGATTCATAACGGAAACAACGAACCAATCTGGGGCGATGCATTTTACGTCAGAGGGTAAAATGATTTTTCAAGCACTAGGCTCACCTTTTTCACACGATATTTGCTCATGTATGGGTAACCATCCATCAAACCATGAGTGGTTTTTTGGTAGAACAGATACCTCAAACATTGAGGTGTATTGTGACTACGATATTTTAGGCGGCTTTGAGTCGAAGTGTGAAAACAAATTTTTGTGGATTTGTGAATCTAAGGTGGTCGTCCCAGACCAAATGAGAATATTGAGAGAAAAGAAAGATGACTTTTTAGACGTATACAAAGCAGTCTTTGTTCACGACAAGGAATTGCTTGATCTTGATGATAGATTTGTTTATGCACCACCGGCTGCAAACGTGACATGGGTTGTCCCAGATAAACAAAAAATTTATCAAAAGTCTAAGTTAGTTTCTATGGTTTCATCTGGAAAATCATTTTCATCGGGACATACTTTCAGAAACAATCTGATGGTGTCTTTGAAAGAAAGGTGTCCAAGTTTAGATGTATTTGGTAGATCATTTAGACCCTTCGACACAAAAGATCAGGTGTTGGCGGATTATATGTTCTCAGTGACAGTGGAGAATGAGTCCTACTCAAACTACTATACAGAAAAACTACTTGATTGCTTTGCGACTGGTTGTGTCCCAGTGTATCACGGAACACCTGACCTGCCTAAAATGTTCAATCCTGATGGTGTGATCACTCTGACAGATGACTTTGATCCTAATGAACTGAATGAAGATTTGTATCACAGCATGATGCCTGCTATAAAAGAAAACTTTGAATTACAAAAAGCACACAAAATGTCTGATGATGTTGTGTATGAAAAGATCACGGAAAGACTATGACTAAAAAGGCAATCATAACTGGGATTCGTGGTCAGGATGGAACATACTTGAAAAACCTTTTACTGTCGAAAGGCTATGAAGTTGAGGGGTTTTCAAGGGAGTTGAATATATCTGATCAAGATCAAATGAATTTTTACTTTGAAAAGCATATGCCAGACGAAGTATACAACTTAGCATCTCAGTCAGATGCGAGAGTTTCAACTGCGAGTCCAAGAGATACTGTCATGTGTAACTGCATCGGAGTATCTACGCTTCTTGAGTCTATACGAAATGTTGCACCTCACTGTAAATTTTTTCAAGCATCATCCTCTCAAGTGTTCGGTGATGCCCCATGTCCTGAGACTGGGTTTACAGAGTTAAGTAAAGCGACTCCAAACACGGTATACGCAAGTTCAAAGTTATTCGCACAAAATCTTGTCAAGTCTTACAGAGAAAATTTTGGAATTCATGCAAGTGTTGGGATTCTTTTTAATCACGAATCACCTCTGAGAAAAGAACAATTTGTTACGAGAAAGATTACGCGGGCAGCGGCAAGAATCAAACTTGGTCTTCAAGATAGACTTGAACTTGGAAACCTTGACTCATCACGCGACTGGGGTTTTGCTGGTGACTTCGTTGAAGCATTCTGGAAGATGCTACAACAAGACACTCCTGATGATTACATTATTTCTACAGGAAAAACTTGCACAGTTGGTGATTTCTTGTATAATGTTTTTGAACATGCAGGTATTCAAGAACCGCATAAATATATCGTCCAACGAACAGAGTATATGAACTCTAAAGAAATACCATTTTTGCTTGGCAATCCTTACAAGGCAAAAAGAAATCTTGGTTGGACACCAAAGACTTCTCTGAGTGAAGTTGCTAAGATGATGTATGACAATGATTATAAAATGATTTTGGAGAATGAACATGAAATGCAGAAGTAAGATCGGCGGTGAACTCAAAGAAATTTTCACACTTGGTGATATGTACGTTTCAGATTTTATCGCTGAGAACGAATCACCACGGGCAGGCGAAGAAGAAATGAAACTCATGTTATGTGAGAAGACTGGACTCCTTCAACTTGAAAGTGCAGTTGATCCTGATTTCATGTATGGAAAATATTGGTATCGCTCTGGTGTGAACACCTCCATGACAAGAGAATTGAAGGATGTTGTTGCTTCTGTCATCGATGCTGTTCCAACTGAGGGTGGAGACATCTTCCTTGATATCGCGTGTAACGATGGAACACTTTTGAAGAACGTTCAACCTTACACTGGAGAGTCTGGGTTTTTTAGAATCGGTGTTGATCCTTGTGATGACACTTTTTTAAATGAAGCCAAACAACACGCGGACTGGATCATTCAAGATTATTTCACAAAAGACTGTTTCAATAACTCACCACACAATGAAAAGTGGGGTGGTAAGTGGAGCGGTAAAAAAGCAAAGTTAATCACATGTATCGCTATGTTCTATGATCTCGATAACCCTCGTCAGTTCTTGAGTGATGTTTATGATGTGATGGATGACGAAGGATTGTTTGTATTGCAAATGAGTTATACACCTCTCATGCTTCAACAACTTGCCTTTGATAATATCTGTCACGAACATGTTTGCTACTACTCACTCTCCTCAATCAAAACTATTCTTGAGGCTGAGGGATTCAATGTTGTTGATTGTATTTTAAATGATGTCAATGGCGGCAGTTTTAGAATCTATGTTCGGAAGAACGTGGCAACCACCAACTTGTTCAGAACAGCACCATATCGTGATGTAGCAAACTTTAGAATTGATAGTATTCTTAGCCACGAAAAAAGTCTGAAACTTGATGAGCCAGAGATTTATGAAAAATTCTACAAAGACATTTGTGATCTTCGAGATCAGACCGTGGAATTTGTTAAAAAAGCAAAGGCTGAAGGTGCAACAATCTGGGGATACGGTGCAAGCACAAAAGGCAACACGCTATTGCAGTGGTTTGGTCTTGATCACACGCTCATTGATGGCATCGCAGAGAGAAACCCACAAAAGTATGGAACGAAAACTGTTGGCACTAACATTCCCATTTTTTCTGAGGCAGAAATGCGTGAGGCAAACCCAGACTATCTTTTGATTTTACCTTGGCACTTTATTAAGGAGTTCAAAGACAGAGAAAACTTGTATCTTGAACAAGGTGGTAAATTTATTGTACCCTGTCCAAAGTTTGAGGTCATCTCAAAATGAAAAAAGCACTAATCAATCAACCGGCAGGGTTAGGCGATATCCTCTTGATTCAGCCAATGGTGGATGATTTGTTGTCTCGGGGTTATGAAGTTTTTCACCCTGTAGCAGATGTTTACTCTTACTTATATGAATACATTCAAAAAGATAATTATCATTTAGTAAAGTCTGATGATGATCGCATCCCTGATGATTACAATGATCATGTGATGAATCCACATACCTTATCAGATGATACAGAGGTTTACACTCTAAGATTTTCTGACTACATCGAGACACCACAGGGTATTAAATACTTTCCAGAGCCGGTGAAGGCAAAGTATATTAGATGGGGTTGGAATCACGAAGACATCGACTACCGAGATAATTTAAAAATTATCAGAGATGAAAAAAGAGAAAATGATCTCAAGGAGTATCTTGAGAAAAACCACGACATAAACTTTGATAAGGATTACATCGTTATCAATAGACAGTATGGGACACCACCAGACTCTAAAAAAAGAGAGATGGAACTCTTTGATTTACCCTCCGATGTTCAATGCTTAGAGATGGAATACATCGAGGGAACTCGTCTTTTTGACTGGATCGATATTATTAAAAATGCAAAAGAGTTTCACACTGTGAATACAGCGATTGTTTACATCATGGAGTCTGTTGGTCTTGAGGGCGTGCGAAAAGTTCAGTATGGAAGAAGACTACTAAGAGACAATCCAGATCACGATTGGTTACTTATGTCAAAAAGTTCAGATAGAGATTTCTGGGAATACATTAATTAGGAGTTTATGATGATTGAAGTGCCTGTGTCGATTGGTGAGTTACTTGATAAATTAAGCATTCTTGAGATCAAATCAAGGAGGATTATTGATTCAAGTAAGTTGGCAAATATTACTAAAGAAATGCAAATGCTTACAAGTCTCGTCCGTGAAAATGAGTTTCTTGGCTCAGATGTGACACGCAATCTTTACGCTGAACTTACCAACGTTAATGAAACACTCTGGGATTTAGAAGACTCGATCCGTGATAAAGAAAGAAATAAATGTTTTGATAAGGAGTTTGTTGAAATTTCAAGATCAATCTATAGACAAAACGACTTACGCTGTGATTTGAAAACAAAACTAAATTCAAAGTTAGGAAGCAAAATTTTTGAAGAGAAGGGATACGCTCATTATGAGTAAGAAGATTACAGCCGTGGTTGTTGGTAGAAATGATGATTATTCGGGTGATCTTGATTCAAGAGCCGTACCGTCACTACTCTCAATGTTAGAAGAGTTTGATGAATTAATCTATGTTGATTTTAACAGTGATGGAGAGTCATACTTTGAAAAAATTAGAGATAAGGTGAATCCTGAAAAAACAGCGGGAAAATTCAAACACATTGTTGTAAAGGAAAGTGACTTTGAACAGATGGGTATTCAAATGTCTGGTTTCAATGAGGCTTGGGCAAGGAACATCGGTGTGCGACGAGCATCGCATGATTACATCGTAAGCACCAACATGGATGTGATTTGTGAAAGACCATTGGATGAATCCTTTGATGACAAAACAATGTATACCGCCGCAAGAAGAGATGTCCCAATAGAAATCTACAAACAAATTCCACAAGAAATTTTGAAAGATGTCTTGTATCAAAACACCGAGCGGTTTCCCGCGAAGCCTGCGGTGTTAGATTCAGAGGGGAATCCGATTTGGGATGAAAATGATTTGTGGTCTGTGGTTGTTTGTTGCGGTGATTTTCAACTTGCACACAAAGATGTTTGGGAAAACATCCGAGCGTTCGAGGAGAAAAATTCAGTGGGTGAACCAACTGAAAGAGGATACTTTGATACAAATCTTATGAAAAAGAGTGCGTTGTGCGGACATGGCATTGAAAAAATTGACATGAAAATTTTTCATCTCAATCATAACTCACCAACTTATGTGCATGAGGATGCTACACGAAAAAGAAACTCGCAAAAAGAGTATGTGCAGGACTTCTCAGAAACAACCAACGAATTAACTTGGGGATTCAAGAACCACGACTTTGATGAGGAAATATTATGATAGCATTTTTAGGGCATAGTGATTTTGGTGAGGAGTTGTTGAAAAAATTCATTGACAAAAAAATAAAAATATCATATGCCACCACAAAAAAGAATAATAAAGATCACGCAAGTAAATCACTGATCGAGTTTAGAAAAATTTGTGGCTATAGTGATATACCTTTATTTGAAAACGTGGATGTGAACTCTCCTAAGTTTTTAGAACTGAACAAAAGCATTGGAGTAAAACATGCGATCATTGGTGGTTATGATGGCATTATAAAAAGTGATTATCTACAAAGTGTTGATTCTGTGATAAACACGCACTTCGGAATCATTCCTCGAAATAGAGGTTGTAATCCTAGCATGTGGGACATTCTTTCCGGCAACAAAGGTGGCTACACAACTTACAAAATTTCAGAGGGAATTGATGAGGGTCGAGTATTGCTGCAAGAGACTGTTGAAACAAATGATGATGACACTAGCGAGACTCTTTACAAAAAAGTTCAAGACAGGGCTATCTCAAGTTATGATTTAATTTTTGACTCGATTATTAAGGATGAGTTTGAGATTGTTCAACCACAAGATACAAAAAATATTTATCATAAGTGTCTGATGCCGAATGATAGATTTGTATGCTGGGAGTGGAAAACAGAGTTTATCACTAGAATGTATCGTAGTCTGAAATTTGGAGATTACCCCACGATAAGAACAAGACTATCAAATGGTGCAAACGTTGAACTGAAAATTGTTAGTCACGGCACTGATAAACAAGACAAACCCGGTAAATTTACAAAACCAGTAAACGGTGTAAGTAGAATTTTTACTATCGATGGTTATGTTGATGTTTTGGGGATGAATAATATCATGCTAAATAACGATGAAACACTTGTGAGCGTTTCACAGGGTGAGTATAATATTGATATGAACCACAGTGAGAAATACCTTGAAGATACCTATTTTCAAACTAGATTATGATAAACAATTTATTGACAGTTTTCAGGCTGGCGTGAATGATATTCTCTCAACGGGGTTTGTTGGAGAGGGTAAGTATGTCAAAGAGTTTGAGACAAAGTTTTGTGAAATCACACGATGTAATAATTCAATCTCCTGCACTTCTGGCACTGACGCAATCGAACTCGCCATACGTTCACTAAACATTAGTCATGGTGAGATCATCATGCCAAGCAATACATTTTTTGCCACTGCCGTTGCAGTGAAAAATTGCGGTTGCGTCCCTATTCTCGCCGACTGCTGTGCAGATGATTTATGCATTGATCCAGATGAAGTCAAAAAACTAATTACCAAAAACACAAAGGCAGTGATCGTTGTTCATGTTGGTGGTGTGTTGTCATCTAGACTTCAAGCAATAAAAGAAATCTGTGAAGATCATAATATTAGATTGATTGAGGACGCGGCTCACGCTCACGGCTCCCACAACGATTTAGGTTATGCAGGAACCATCGGTGACGTTGGATGTTTTAGTTTTTTCCCAACGAAGGTGATGACCACTGGTGAGGGTGGTATGGTCACAACTAATAATGATTTATTGGCAAATGTAGTAAGATCGTTGAAGAATTTTGGTCGTGATCTTAACGATGCCTCACGCTGTATCATATCGCATGGGATGAACAGCAAGATCAATGATCTAACAGGACTCATGGGATCTCTTGAATGTGATCGTGTAAATGACAGGATTCAAAAGAGAAACGAATTGTTAGAGGTTTACGAAAACATTCTAAACAAAAATTATAAAGTTATCAAACAAAAGTCTGGTGTTTGCTCTTATTATAAATGCATGGTAATCACTGAAAATGCACTCGCAGTCAAAGATGCCATGAGAAAAAATAATATATCTCCGACAGGGGAGGTTTATTCAAACCCTGTGCATCACCAAAAAGTTTTTCATCAGGATGGTTTGCCTGTCACCGATTGGGTGGCAAAAAATCATATTTGTCCACCACTCTACCCAGAACTCACTATTGAAGAGGTAGAGTATGTTTGTTCAGTAATGAATGGAGTTGCAAAATGAATCGTAGAGTTTTATTGACAGATATCAAAGAAGTTACAGTGGTTGAGGAAGAGAACGAAACACTCAAAGAAAACGAAGTCAGGGTCGCCATCAAAGCGGCTGGCATCTGTGGGTCTGATCTACACTATTATCGTCATGGTGGGCTTGGATCTCATAAACAAAAGTTGCCGATGCAAATAGGTCACGAACCGGCTGGAGAGGTAATTGAATCCAACTCAAGTCAATTCAAAGTTGGTGATAGAGTTGCAATCGAGCCAAGCCATCCAGACTTGGATGATAAGTGGTCATTAAACGGCAGACATAACTTGGCAAGCGGCACATTCATGGGTGCTAATGCATCGGGTTGTATGGCAGATGAAGTTGTGGTTCACGAAACACAATGTGTATCGATTCCAGATGACATGTCGTATCCTGCCGCTAGTTTGCTTGAGCCTGTTGCTGTTGGATTTCACGCGATCAATCGCTCTAACGTGACGTATCAAGACACGGTGACAATTTTTGGTTGTGGACCCGTGGGTTTATGCCTTTTGTTGTGTCTCAAAAAAATTGGGGTGACAAATATTTATTGCGTTGATCCACTTCAACACAGAAGAGATGCTGCATTGAAATTGGGTGCTAGTGCTGCTTATGACCCAACATCACATTTACATCCCCCGAAATGCTCTGTTGTTTTTGATGTTTGTGGCACAAACTCTAGTTTTGATCTTTGTGTGAAAACGTGTGACACTGGTTCTAAACTTGTGATCATTGGCATCCCAGAGACAGACTCATTAGAAATCAATCCACATATTTTGAGAACGAGAGAGGTGGATCTGATCAACATCAGAAGATCAGATCGTACACTTCACGACTCTCTAAAATTATTTGAAAATGATTCATCGGAACTTGACTTTTTAGTTACGCATGAATATCCTCTAAGCAAATGTCAAAAGGCATTTCGAGTCGCATGTGATTATGATGATGGTGTAATCAAGGCAGTTTTAAATCCATCAAAGGAGTGAGCATGAAAAAATTCATTGTAACAACAACCATTCAGCCCCCCACGCGAGCCACTCAGTTGTTTGCAAAAATGGAAGACTGGACTTTGGTGGTGGTTGGTGATACCAAAACCCCACACCATTTTTATCAAAATCATATCGATTGTGTCTATTTGACCCCAGAGGAGCAAGAGGAAAGATACAAGGATCTGTCTGACGCTATCGGCTGGAAAAAGATTCAAAGAAGAAATATTGGTTTTGTTTATGCTTATGAACAAGGTGCTGATATCGTGGCAACGGTTGATGATGATAATATTCCATATGAGTCTTGGGGGAAAGACTTGATGGTTGGTGAAGAGGTCGAGGTCGATTTTTATGAAACCGAAAACTTGGTATTTGATCCTCTGTCAGTGACTAATAATTCAGAGTTATGGCACAGGGGTTATCCTGTTGAATATATCCCAACAAAAAATGAAGTTAACTACGTTGGCAAAAGAAAAACAAAAGTCATGGTACAGGCAAATCTTTGGGATGGTGACCCTGACATTGATGCAACAACACGATTAACAAAAAGACCCTGTGTAAAATTTAATGGTGTTGAGCCATACGCAACCTATAACACAACAGTTTTCAATAGTCAAAATACCTTCATACATAGAGATGTATTGAAAAATTACATGGTGTTTCCATTCTTGGGCAGAATGGATGATATTTGGGGAGCGTACTATCTTCAAAAATATATGGATAGTTCTCAAATTGTTTTTGACAAGCCCACCGTATATCAAGAGAGAAATGAACAAGACTTGATCAAAAATCTTGAAAATGAACTTGATGGTTATAGATATACACAAGATTATGTTCTTGGTATGCATCAACTTAGCGATAAGGTGCAAAATTTTATCACTGAGTACCAAAAATACTTTGACTAAGGAGTTAACATGAAAAAGGCATTAGTGTGTGGAGCAGGTGGATTTATTGGTGGTCACTTAGTGACTCGATTGAAAAAAGAGGGATACTTTGTTCGGGGAGTGGACATTAAAGAGCATGAGTATAAAAAGACTGATGCTGATGAGTTTTTTGTCCTCGATCTCAGATCAGAGAAAAATGTTCGTGAGGCATTGGATGGTGGCTTTGATGAGGTGTATCAACTCGCTGCCGACATGGGTGGTGCTGGATACATTTTTACTGGTGAAAATGATGCGAACGTCATGCATAACTCAGCGATGATCAATCTCAACGTTGCAAAGGTAGCAACTGAATTTGAAAACATGCCAAGGGTTTTCTATTCATCATCTGCATGCATGTACCCCGAGCATAATCAACTTGATCCTGATAATCCTAATTGTGCTGAGGATTCGGCGTACCCAGCAAATCCTGATAGTGAGTATGGTTGGGAAAAACTTTTTAGTGAGAGAGTCTTTCTCGCTTTCCATAGGAACTATGGTTTGGAGGCACGAATCGCTCGCTTCCACAATATCTTTGGACCATTTGGCTCTTGGAATAATGGCAAAGAAAAAGCCCCCGCTGCAATCTGTAGAAAAGTTTCAGAGGCAGAGGACGGTGGAGAAGTTGAAGTTTGGGGAGATGGTCTTCAAACACGATCATTCCTATATGTCGATGAGTGCTTAGACGGTGTTTTGACTCTGATGAGAAGTGACTGCATTGAGCCAGTAAACATTGGATCAGATGAAATGGTTTCAATCAATGATTTGGTTGACATCGCATCAGAAGTCGCAAACAAGACAGTGACAAAAAATCACATTCCCGGTCCTCAAGGTGTTCGTGGTAGAAACTCTGATAACACCTTTATTGAAAAAATGATTGGATGGCGACCAACGACAAAACTTATCGATGGTATTCGTGAAACTTACAAGTGGATTGACTCGCAAAAGGTAAAAGCATGAGTAGACCAACAGTAACATTATGCATGATTGTTAAAGATGAAGAGCATATCATTAGAGAATGCTTAGAATCAATCTCCCCGTATATCGACAGATATGATATCACCGATACGGGATCAACTGATACTACAAAAAAGGTCATCAAAGACTACTTTGACAGTGTTGGTATCCCCGGAGAAGTTTATGATGCTCCGTGGGAGGGGTTTGGTAAATCAAGAACCCAATCACTTCGTAATGCCGATAAAGGCGGTGCAGATTATTCATGGGTCATTGATGCTGATGACAAAGTTGAAGGTAACTTTAAATATCCTGATACTTTCGGTGAGCATGATGGATATGCATTGAATATTCACAGAGGTGATTTCAACTGGTGGAGAAATCAAATTTTCAAAAACAATATTGGTTGGCAATATATCGGTGTCATCCATGAATATGCAGACTCTCCATCTCAGCGAGAAAAAAATGGTAATCTATCTGTGGTTAGACTAGATGGTGACTATCATATTGAAGCAAGAACGATGGGAAATCGAACCAAAGAATTTTTGGACGATCAAAATGCAAAATATTTGAAAGACGCAGAGACATTACACAGTTGTTTATACAATCCAGAAGATCCTAATTACGACCCGACAAATCTTAGATACATGTTTTATCTGGCACAGTCATACTTTGACGGTAGTGTCTATGACAAAGCGTATGATGCATATAAAGTTCGTGCAGAAGCCGGTGGATGGGAAGAGGAACAGTGGTATTGCGTTTATAGAATGGGAATTTGTAAGTGCATGGAACCCTTCCGCCAAGAGGAATCATCTTGGGCAGAGGCACAAGATCACTTTTTACAAGCGTGGAATATTAGACCACAAAGAATTGAGCCTCTGTATCAACTAGCAAGAATTCATAGACAAAACGGTAATGCAAAATTAGGGTTCCTCTTTGCCAAGTCAGCGTTGGGCATTCCAATGCCTAAAGATGATATTTTGTTCTTACAAAAGGATATGAGTGATTGGATGATTTATGATGAAGCGGCATCTACCGCACATGAGGCTGGAGATTTTGATTTAGGTTTGCAATGTTCACAAAAACTTATTTCTGAAAACTTATTCCCCGAAGAACATCGTGAGAGAATCACAAATAACTTTAGGGCATATCTGGCAAGAAAAGAAATGATTCAAAAAGCGATTGCAGAACAACAACAGCAACAACAACAAGTCGCCGCTCAAGAAAAAATTGACAAAGCCGAGACACTGAGAAAAAAAGAAGAAATGAGAAGAGTGAATAAAAGAAGAGGTAAAAAAGTAAAGGTTAGGTAATGACACTCAGATTCCCGTTAAATCCAGAAGTGGGCAGCACCATTATTGTTGGTGAGGTCACATACACATACGATGGGAACATTTGGTCAAAAACATCTGTTGCTGGAGCCACTGGGGCAACGGGAGCGACTGGTGGAACTGGAGCCACTGG
>CAACVD010000658.1_pt1 | contig 16747 bp, 21 predicted proteins | sample 2381771 | NCBI WGS metagenome assembly CAACVD01 (sample SAMEA5211965, study PRJEB30684) | marine metagenome | biome: Marine; feature: Epipelagic; material: Water | collected 2015-10-15 | depth 15 m | reverse complement strand
ATTGATCTTTTACTATTTCTATTTACATTAGTTATATTTTTAGACTATATGCATAGATTTTATATTGCAAAAGATCCAGAAGACCCAGAAACCAAGCGTTGGATTGCAGAGATAGAAGCAGACAAACGCAGAGAAGAATTTTATAAAGAGGATAAAGATAATGGCTAGAATAAGAGGACCCAAAGACAAAGAATACGGGCAGAAAAATATGGATGAAGCACCTAAGACTTTTAGTCAAAGGGCAGAGGAGAGACGTGCCCAAAATAAAGTTGATGCTGCAAAACGTGGACAAAAATTAAAAGATTTTTTCACTAAAAAAAATCCTGATTCACCAGGAGCAAAGTTAAAAGAAAGAAAATCCTTAAAGGCATCTAACAAAATAACTATGAATATTGGGAAAGATACTTCAAAATCTAAATCTGGTATAACTACTAAAAAAGTTGGATCTAGAGTAAGAGGCCCAAGAGATAGTATTAAAACTAAACCAGCTAAAATTAAATCAGCAGCTGCAGCTATGATGGCTAAACAAAAAACAGATACAAAATCTAAGCCAACATCATTTGCAGATGCATTTAAACAAGCAAAAGGTAGTAAGACATTTGAATTCAAAGGAAAAAGATATGCAAGAGTTACAGCAGACGAAGTTAAAAAAGCTGGGTTTGCATCTTTAAAAGATTATTTAAATGCTCCAAGAAAAAGACAAATCGCAAAAAAATAAAATCAAAGAACTAGACTTCTTTGATATAATGGAAATTGTAAACGCAAAACATGGATTCTACTATAGTAAAGACTCGAGAAAAAAACTTGACAGATATGCAAGAAAAGTTTCTAGATGCATTGTTCGGACAAGCCAAAGGAAACCTAAAACACGCAGCAGAATTAGCAGGTTATTCGGAGCATAGTTATCCAAAACTTGCAAAGAGTCTTAAAAAAGAAATTTTAAGTTTAGCAGAGGATCACCTCACCACACACTCTGCAAAGGCAGCTGCACGTCTCATAGACGCTCTGGACGAAGACGGGACCACTCCACACTCTAATATTCGTTTATCAGCTGCCACACAAATTCTAGATAGAGTTGGTATTATTAAGAAAGATCAGCTCGATGTTAATATGAAATCCTTATCAGGTATATTTGTATTACCTGCAAAAGATGGAACCGATAAAAATTAAAAAAAGAGCTAGGACTATTCCTTTTGGTTTTAAACAATCAGAAGATCCTAATTACTTAGAACCAATTAAGGAAGAACTAGATGCTCTTAACCAAGCAAAAGAATATTTAAAAACTTGTTCATTAAGAGAAACAGCAACTTGGTTGCATAGAAAAACAGGTAGATATATATCACATGTCGGACTTAAAAAAAGAATTAGTCGAACCTCCGAAACCCAAGAAGAAGAAAATATACAAAGCAAGGGAATCGACAAAGAAGATTCTTGAACGAAGTAGAAAGAAAGTCGCTCAAAAAGAACAAAGTCTACGATCTGCCAAACGTGAAGCAGAAAATTTAAAAAGTAAACTGTTAACTATAAATAAGGCACTAGACGGTAAAGACACTAAACTACTAACGGAAGACTTAATTGATAGTGCACCTAAACCCGTTCAAGATCATATCAAAGAGCAAGATGTAATCTTTAAACCTAATACAGGTCCACAGACACAATTTCTTGCCGCTTCCGAGCGAGAAGTATTTTATGGTGGTGCAAGAGGTGGTGGTAAATCATACGCTATGTTGGTTGACCCACTACGATACTGCCATAGAGCAACGCATAGGGCACTCTTAATAAGAAGGACAATGCCTGAGTTGAGAGATTTAATTAATCACTCACAACGTTTATACTCACGAGCATTCCCTGGAGCAAAATGGAGAGAACAAGAAAAAGAATGGCGATTTCCATCAGGAGCAAAAATAGAGTTTGGTTATGCAGAGAACATGACAGACGTTTTGCGTTACCAAGGACAATCGTACACATGGATAGGAATAGACGAGTTACCTCAATACCCTACTCCAGATATATATAATTTTTTAAGATCATCCTTAAGATCGGTTGATCCTGAAATACCAGTTTTTATGAGAGCAACTGGCAACCCAGGAAACGTAGGTTCACAGTGGGTTCGTGAGATGTTTGTAAATCCTTCTACGCCTAATGAAAAGTTTGATGTAGAAATTAGTACACCAGTAGGAGTTAGAAAGATTTCACGAAGGTTTATACCTGCTAAGTTACAGGATAATCCATACTTGATGCAAACAGATGATTATTATATCATGCTAGCATCATTACCAGAAATTCAAAAGAGACAATTTTTAGATGGAGATTGGGATGCATTTGATGACTCAGCTTTTCCAGAGTTTAAAAAACAAACACATGTGGTTGAAAGTTTTGAAATTCCTAAAGGATGGTATAGATTTCGTGCTGCAGATTGGGGCTATAGCTCTCCTGCTTGCTGCCTCTGGTTTGCTATTGATTATGATAATAATATTTGGATCTATAGAGAGCTGTATGTCACTAAGAACACGGCTGATCAATTTGCTAGAAAAGTACTTGAGTTAGAACACGGAGAGTATATTAACTACGGAGTATTAGATTCTAGTACGTGGGCAAAACGAGGAGATGTAGGTCCTAGTATTGCAGAGACTATGATACAAAATGGTTGTCGCTGGAGACCATCAGATCGTTCTCCAAAGAGTAGAATTAATGGTAAATTGGAAGTGCATAAACGATTTACCCTTAATCCTGATACGAAAGAACCAGGCTTAATGATATTATCTAATTGTAGAAATTTAATTAGAACATTATCTACATTACCAGTTGATTCAAATAATCCTGAAGATGTAGATACAAAAGCAGAAGATCACGCATATGATGCACTTCGATATGGATGTATGAGTCGACCTCTTCATCCAGCTTATGCAAAACATTTTAGAAGAATAAATACACAAACTGAATTTAATCCAACAGATAAAGTTTTTGGATATTAATGCCACTAAATAAAAAAGGTAAAAAAATAAAAAAAGCAATGGAAAAACAGTATGGCAAAAAGAAAGGCCAGACTGTTTTTTATGCTATGGAAAATTCTGGAAAATTAAAAGGTGTCAAAAAAAATAAAACTACCAAAAAGAAATCATAAAAATTTTCCATATAAACTTGTCATGGTTTGGTGGGAAGATATTATATCTGATTCTAGTTGGGAAGATATTATAGAAATTAAAAAAGCTAATACTTCAGTTTGTTGTAGTGTAGGGTGGTTGATACATACCGACTCAGTGCGTACAATTGTTATGGCAGACTTTAGTTGGGAATCCGATGGCTCTATAAAACAAGGCGGATGTTATACTACAATTCCTACAAAAAATGTCATCAAGACAAAACAAATAAAAATATAGACAATCGTAATTAGGAGAATATAAAATGGAAACAAATTTTGATCCAAAAGCAAAAGTAAAACAAGGACAGTTTAGTGATGCACCTGATGGAAAAAATCCAAACAGGGAACATACTAATATTGATTTTACACAGCATGCACCAAAAAAATATCAAGAGTATGACTATGATCCAGTTGTACCTTCAAAACCTGGTGCTGAGCATGTGCAAGATTCTTTGTTTAAAATGGCAGATGAAAAAGATTACTAATGGCTGAAGATAACGGAAACAAGTTAGGACCTAAAAGCAACTTCATAGCTGAAGTATATGCTAATATGGAAACTAAAAAAATTGTTGATAAAGTTAAAAAAGTCATAAAACAATTTAGTAATAAACCAAAAGAAAAACCAGGTAAAAAATATGGTATTCATGATTTATTAAAAGGTGATGAATACAGACCACCAAAACCATAAGGAGACATAACTATGATGAAAAGATATATGCATGGAGAACTTGCACCTGATGCACCAAAAAGACCTAACGATGCTATGGAAATAGATCCTAATTCAAAAGTGAATCAAGGAGACATGGCTGGAGATCAAAATGATGCAAAAGGTAAATCAAAATCTAAAGTAGATCCAGCAATTTTTAGAATGGCTGAAGAAAGAGACTACTAATTAAATAAAACATGGCTGACGATAAAGATAAGAGAGAAATTTATGTGGACAACAATCTCGTTGGCTATGTAAGAAATAAATTTCAGGAAGCAGAGACATCTAAAATATATGATGAAAAAAGATGGCTTAAGTCTTACAGAAACTATAGAGGTATCTATGGTCCTGAAATGGCTTTTCGTGAAAATGAAAAGTCTAAAGTATTTGTTAAAATTACAAAAACAAAAGTCCTTGCATCTTTTGGTCAGATTATAGAAGTTTTATTTTCTCAAGGAAAGTTTCCTTTAGGAATAAAACCAACATCTGTTCCAGAAAATATTGATGAGTATGCAAGAATGGTTACTCCACAAGAAAAACAAATGGGTGGTGGAGATAGACCTTCGCCTGTAAATCCAAATCCAAAAAACTCAGATGTTGTAAAAAGTTTATATGGATTCAATGGTGATGGACAAAGTATTCCACCAGGAGTTACTGCAAGTGATTTAATAAAAACAATTGCACAAGACTATGAAGAATTAGGTTTTGAAGAAGGCACATCAGTTCAAGGTGAACCACAAATAGAACCAGCTCATATGGCTGCTTCTAAAATGGAAAAACTTATTCATGATCAATTAGAAGAATCTAATGCAATTACTATTTTAAGACATACATTTTTTGAAATGTGTTTAATGGGCACTGGTATTTTAAAAGGGCCTTTTACCGATACAAAAACATATGGTAGTTATGATAGAATAAATGATATTAATGTTTATGTAGGTAAAAGTAAAACAGTACCAAGCATAGAAGCAGTATCTTGTTGGGATTTTTATCCTGATCCAAATGCTACAAGTATTAATGATGCAGACTATGTTATACAAAGACATAGTTTTAATAAACAGCAGTTAGCAGATTTAAAAGAAAAACCTATGTTTAATGCTGATGCTGTTCAAGCATGTTTAGATGAAGGACCTAACTATCAAGTTAGAGGATATGAATCTTCTTTATATGATAGAGAAAATATTACTAGTATTTATAAAAATAGATTTGAAGTTTTAGAATACTGGGGTATTATAAATAAAGATTTATTAGAAGATGAAGGTCTTGAATTTGAAAGTGAAGAAAATTTTGTTCATGTTAATATTTGGATTTGTGGTGGTCACATTCTTAGAATGGTTGAAAATCCATTTACTCCAAAAAGAATTCCATACTTAGTATGTCCATATGAATTAAATCCATATCAATTTTTTGGTGTTGGAGTTGCAGAAAATATGGAAGACTCACAGCAAATTATGAATGGTCATGCAAGAATGGCTATTGATAATTTAGCTTTAGCAGGTAATTTAGTATTTGATGTTGATGAAACAATGTTAGTTCCAGGACAAGATATGAAAATATTTCCTGGTAAAATATTTAGAAGACAAAGTGGTCAAACAGGTCAAGCAGTTCATGGAGTTAAGTTTCCTAATACTGCATATGAAAATTTACAAATGTTTGATAAGTTTAGACAACTTGCAGATGAATCAACAGGTATACCTTCTTATTCACATGGAACAACAGGTGTACAATCTACAACAAGAACAGCAGCGGGTATGTCTATGCTTATGGGTGCTGCTGCATTAAGTGTTAAAACAGTTATTAAAAATATAGACGATTATTTAATCAAACCCCTAGGTGAAGCAATGTATCATTTTAATATGCAATTTACTGATGATGCTCCACAGATTAAAGGTGATTTAGAAGTTAAAGCACAAGGAACTTCTTCACTAATGCAGAAAGAAGTTAGATCGCAAAGATTATTAACATTTATGCAAACAGCTTCTAATCCCACATTAGCACCATTTGTTAAATGGCATACATGTCTAAAAGAAGTAGCAAAGGCTTTAGACATTGATCCTGATCAACTAATAAATGATCCAGAGAAAGCAGCAATCTTTGCACAAATAATGGGAATGGTTAATGCAAATCAAAACAATACAGCCTCTACTGGAGGACAAAGTCAAATGGGGCAGACTGGAGGAGTACCTCCTGGAGCTTCGCCAACAGATCCAACAGGAGCTGGAGGTAGCAACATCGGAGTTGGTAATGTACCGATGCCAGGGGAAGCTGGCTTTAGTTCGCCAAATCCTCAACCTCAAAGACGCACACAAACGCAATAAAGAATATGGTAGCTAGACTAACAAGGAATCAGTTTGGAGTTTATGAATATCAAGATGCTGCAGTTACATCAGCACCTGTAAATAATGTTGATCAGTTTGAAGCATATACAGGAACTCAAAAAACAACTTTAGCAACAGGAACTACAGACTTAGGAACTCAAACTCAAAGTTTATTAAGAGAAGCACCTGGTCAAATGGATATTGTAACAGATCCACAAACAGGTGAAACTAAAACAGTTGCAAAAGGACAAACACCAGTTGATATACAACAACAAGCAATTGATACAAGTAAAGCCTTAACTCCAAGACAATCACCTTTTGAAAAAATACAAGGTATTACTTCTACTAGACAAGATACAGGATTTACTCCTGATGCTTATCTTAATAGAATTCAGCAAATGCAAAATGATGCATTAAAAGCTCAAAGAGTAAATACACTACTTAAAGGTGGACTAGATCTAGGAGTTGCATATTTACGTGGTGCTAAATCTGGATCAATAGCTGGTCCAACTACACAGTTAACAAGTTTAGTTAATACACCAGTAGGTGCTACTACAGTAGGTGGTGCAGGTATTGCAGGAGCTGCAGGTTATGGAATATCAAAAGTTCTTGGTGGTGATGAAAAAGAAAATCAAGCTGCAGGTGTAGGTGCAGCAATCGGAACAGCTGTTGGAGGACCAGTAGGTGGAGTTATTGGAGGTACAATTGGTAGAGTTGTTGGGGGTAGAGTTATTTGTACAGAATTATATAATCAAGGTTTAATTAGTAGAAAAGATTGGGCGTTAGATTTAAGATTTACAGAATCACATTTAACACCAGAACATATTAAAGGATATTGGTACTTTGCAATTCCTGCAGTTAAATCAATGAGAAAAAGTAAATTATCAACAAAGTTTTGGAAACACATAGCAATAAATAGAGTTAAAGATATTAAGTGGAGATTAGGAAAAGGTAAATTTAGTTTATTAGGTAGAATATATAGTTCTATACTTGAACCTTTATGTAAATTTACTGGTAAATTTGTAAAAGAAAAAGATTATCATAAGGAGTTATACGCATAATGGCTATTGACGCAATGGGAAGACCAACAACAACTGGCATGATGGACTCAAAACCTAAAGTTCCAAAAGCACCAAATTTAAGTAATTTAAAACCTGCAAAACAAACTACAAAAAATATGCCACAGCAAGCTCAGCCTGTAATGCAAACAAAAGCTCCTACAACTCAAGAAGAAAAAATATTATCTAAATTTCCAGGTTTAAAAAATTTAACGGTTGAAGATAATGCAGTTTTAGATACTGTGCTATCTCCATCTGTTAAAACAGCGATAGTTAAAATTGCACCAGAGTTAAAAGAAATTATAAACTCATTTGGTACAAATGAACCTAACGTTGTGATTCCATTATCAATGGCAACTAAATATGCAAGTGCTAAATATGGTGGTGAAGGTCAAGAAGCAATTCAAAACTTTACTAACGATTTATTAGCACTTAATGATTTAGACATTGAACAAATGCAAAATCAGATGGAACAACAAACAACTGTGCCACCTAGTCAAGGTATAATGACTAGCCCACAAACTACATAAGTTTTAAGCTACCCTTATCCATAAGGCACTTAACCTAAGAGGTAAAAATAATGGAACAAGAAAAAGAAACTCTTGAAGTTTCTCAAGAAAAGAAAGTTAAAATGCCTAATCCAAATCCTTACAAAAAGGACAGAGGAGAAGATGATGCTGAAGTTGAAGCATTTGCTAAAGGTGAATTAGCTAAATTTCAAAGAGAGCAGAGAGAGAAAGAGGCAACCGCAGCAACCGAACAGAAGGACACCGATGCATCTGAAGAGACTGCAGAACAATCAGAGCAACAGGCTACTCCTATCGCTGAACGCCCTGCAAAAGCTGAAGAAAAAGTCTTTAAGAAACGTTATGACGATTTGAAAAGACATTATGATTCTACAATTGAAAAACATAAAGATGAACTTCAATCTTTGCGTAGTCAATTAGAACAAAGTACTAATCAATTTGTACCACCCAAAAGTCCATCTGAATTGGATGCTTGGAGAAAAGAGTACCCTGATGTTTATGCAATGATGGAAACTATTGCAATGGACAAAGCTACTACTCGTACTGCAGAACTTGAAGATAAATATAAAAATCTTCAACAGCAACAGGAACAAATTGCAAAGGAAAAAGCTGAAGTAGAACTTTTAAAACTACATCCAGACTTTGGTGAAATTAGACAACAAGATCAATTTCATTCTTGGGCTGAAAAGCAAGATCCTATTATTCAAGATTGGTTGTACAAAAATACTTCCAATGCAAAACTAGCTGCTAGAGCTTTAGATCTATATAAAATGGATCAAGGCATTAGTACATTGAATAAAAAAGAAAAAGCTGATGTAAAAAAAGAAGCTGCTAAAGCAATTACCAAAACTAAGAAAAGTACTGAGACAGACATACCAAAGAAAAAAGTTTGGACAACAAGTGAGATCTCTAGAATGAAACCTCATGAGTTTGAAAAATTTGAAAAAGAAATTGATCTGGCACGTTTAGAAGGTAGAATCGAACAACGATAACAATCTAACTAAACAATAGGAGGGTACGACCATGGCTTTTGGAAGTGCTAGTGGATATAACAACCTGTCACAAGGTAATTTTACTCCACAAATCTTTAGTCAGAAGGTTCAAAAATTCTTCAGAAGAGCATCAGTGGTAGAAGATATTACTAACACTGATTACGCTGGAGAAATTGAAAACTTTGGTGACACAGTAAAGATCATTAAAGAGCCTACAATCACAGTTAAAGATTATGCTAGAGGTCAAACAGTTGATACACAAATATTAGCTGATGACCAAATAACTATGACAGTTGATCAAGGTTCATACTTTGCTTTTAAAGTAGATGATATTGAAGAAAGACAATCTCATGTAAACTTTGAAGCTCTTGCAACCTCTTCAGGTGCATATTCATTAAAAAGAAACTATGACTTCAATGTATTGAAATTTATCTTTGATAATGCTCTTACATCTGCAAGTGATACTGGAACTGACAGTTCACCAATTGATGGTGATGCAGCAGCTGACACTTTAGCAGACGTTGTGTCAGCAGCTAAAAAAGTTCTTGACAAAAATGATGTGCCAGAAGAAAACAGATGGCTAGTTGCACCACCTGAATTTTTTGAGCAATTAAGAAAAGCAGGTGCTAAACTTTCTGACCAATCAGTAATGGCTGATGGCGGTGCATCACAAATCAGAAATGGTAAAGTCACAGACAGACCATTATTTGGTTTTAACATGTACTCAACAAATGCGATTGCTGTGTCTGGCGGAAGCGATGCAAATAAAACTTTTGGTTCTTCAGGATCAAATGAGTTTGCATTCTTATACGGACATATGTCAGGAGTTGCAACAGTAAATCATATTGCAAAAACTGAATTAATCAGAGACCCTGATTCATTCGCTGACGTAGTCAGAGGATTACACGTTTTCGGAAGAAAAATATTAAGACCCGAAGCAGTAAGATCTGGCGTAATAACAATTGGTTAATTAGGAGGATAATAGAGAACTATGGCTACTTATGACTTAACAGCAGCTGGTGGAACTACTGGACATCCGTCTAATGGTAGAACACCTTATTTAGTTGAAAACACAATTGACATAGCAGCAATCAATGGTGACTCTGGAGCAGCACAAAATGATGTTCTTAGAGCACTAGATATACCTGCTGAAACTTTAATCATGGAAGCTGGAATTGAGGTAATCACTGCATTATCTGGTTCAGTAACTCTTGATTTAGGTATCACAGGTGGTGACGTTGACAGATATGTTGATGGAGATACTAACGCTACAGGATTCTCTGCACCAACAGCTACAGCTAGAACTATAGTTGCAAGTGCGGATACTCTTGATGTACTAGTACTAAGTGCAGACTCAACGGCAGGAAAAATCCGTGTATTTGCAGTACTATGTGATGTATCAGGTGTTGACGAAACTGACAGAAATACAGACTCTCAGCAAGATACTGCTGTGTAATCTGTTTAATTTTAAGGGGGGCTATATGTCCCCCTTAATTTAATACCCCTTATAATATTTAGGAGATTTATGGCTATTCATGATTTAACAAAAAAAACTAGAGCTAGTACAGGGCAAAAAATTACTTTACTAGGCCCAGCTGATAATACTATGAGGGTTACTAAATTAGAAAAAAAACTCGATAACCAAGAAGAAAAATTAGATAAAATTTTAAATTTATTACAGCATGGCAACAACTTACCTAACACTAACGAATAGCGTACTTCGAGAATTAAACGAAACTGAGTTAACCTCTAGTACGTTTAGTTCTAGTAGAGGTATACAAACTGCAGTAAAAGATTTTATTAATAAAGGTATTCATGATATTTATAATGAAACTGGAGAGATACCTTTACTATATACTAGAACAACACAAGATTTAGTTATAGGTGATAACGAATATTCTTTTCCAGCTGATTTTAGAAAAGCAGATATGGATTCATTTTTTCTGGGTCCAAAAGAATTAGTAACAAATGGTGAGTTTACATCTAATATAAGTAGTTGGACTACAGGAGATGGATCTCCATCACACACATCAAGTGGTAATGGTAGATTAAATTTAAATGATGCAGCAGCATATCAAGCCATTAACACAACTGTAAATAAAACTTATAAAATACAAGTTAGAGTTTTAAGTCCAAACAGTTCAACAAGTGGACTAATTGTTAGAGTTGGAACATCACCAGGTGGAACACAAAATTTAAATACTACAAAAGCAGTAACTAATTTTAGAGAAGGTGCTATACTTAATACAACCTTTACAGCAACTGCACAAACATCTTATATCTATGTAGAGTCAGATAGTGTACAATTAGATGTTGACTATGTTAGAATATCTAGAAGTGATATACCACTAAGAAAATTAGTATTTATATCATATGACAATTATTTACAAACATATAAAGTGACTGATGATACAAACAATAGTGGTAATTATTCTGACCCATTAAGAGTTTATATTCTCCCTGATCATTCAGCGTTTGGCGTAAGTCCAAGACCAAATACAAATGAATATACAATTAGTTATGATTATTACACTACACATACAGATTTATCAACACATGATAGTACAATGAGTTTACCAGATAGATTTGCCACATTAGTTGTAGATAGAGCAAAGTATTATACGTATATGTTAAGATCTGATCCACAGCATGCACAGCTAGCAGACAGAGATTTTCAAAGAAAACTTAGATTATTGAAAGTAGATTATGCTACTAAAAATGACTACATGAGAACAGATGCAATTGCAGAAAGTATTACAACTACCATAGGAGGCAGAGTAAGTTAATGGCAATTAAAAAAGATCAATTAGATGAAATGATGTCTGAAAAAAATGGCATGAGAGTTAGAGATAACATGGATGGTGAAAAACGTGCTAATGAAAAATTAAACATGGAAGTTGCTGATGTATCTAATAAAATGAGTCTTAGAAATATAAATGAATATATTAGAAGATATAACAGTGGAGAAAGTGTAATAGATATTTTACCAAAAAATTTAACTAAAAAAGAACTTGAACAGTTACAAAACTTAGCTAAAAAAAGAAATTAAATAAATGCCAACTACTGATTTAATATCACCATTTGTAGTAAGTTGTGCAGGTGGACTAACACTAAATAAAGATGTGTTTTCAATGCAACCTGGTGAAGCACTTATACTACAAAATTTTGAACCTGATATTAAAGGTGGTTACAGAAGAGTTAGTGGTACAGCAAGGTATAACACTACACAAGTTCCGCAAGGATCAAGCACTGCAAGTCAAACAATTGATTGCTCAATAATATTTAATGATCAAATTATAGCTGCTAGAGGTGGTGATATTCATAGAGGAACAACATCTGGTAGTTTTACTACTTTAACAACAGGATTAGGTACAGCTACTAGAGCATATGATTTTGAAAAGTTTAACTTTAATGGAACTGATAAATTAATTATTGCTACAGGACATTCTCCTGCACAGATAATTAATAGTAGTTTTGCAGTTGATGTAGTAAATGCAACAGGTGGTGGGACAGCACCTACTAATCCTAAATTTGTAAAAGCATTTCAAAACCATATGTTTTATGCTGGTGCATCTAATTCACAAGAAGTTATATTTAGTGTACCATTTGAAGAAGATAATTTTAGCACAGGTAGTGGTGCAGGATCATTTAAAGTTGACTCTACAGTTGTTGGATTAAAAGTATTTAGAAATGAATTAATTATATTTTGTGAAGATAGAATATATAAATTAACAGGGACATCATCTAGCACATTTGCAGTACAAGAAGTTACAAGAAACATTGGCTGTAGAGATGGTGGTAGTATTCAAGAGATTGGTGGTGATGTTATATTTCTAGCACCTGATGGATTAAGAACTATTGCAGGTACAGCTAGAATTGGTGACGTTGAATTAGGATCTATATCTAGACAAATACAATCTAGAATTGATGAGATAGGTTTAGACAGAATATCATCAGTTGTTATAAGAGCTAAATCTCAATACAGACTGTTCTATCCTACTACAGCTGGATCACAAGCATCAGCAAAAGGAATTATTGGTGTATTAAAAAATAATCCTAATACAGGATCTATTGGTTTTGAGTACGCTGATATGGTTGGTATTAAACCATCATGTACAGATTCAGATTTTATTAGTTCAGTTGAAACACAAGTTTTTGGTGGATTTGATGGATACATTTATAAAATGGAAACTGGTAATACATTTGGTGCAGGAACTACCACAAATACAATTCAAGCAGTGTATCGATCACCTGATATGGTTATGGGAGACCCAGGTGTTAGAAAATACATGCAAAGAGTTAATTTAAATTATGAAGGTGAAGGGACTAGTATTGATGCTAATTTAGCATTACGATATAATTATGATGATCAAGATAGTCCACAACCATCTAAGATAGCATTACCCAATGTATCAGGTGCTGGTCAATATGGCGTAGCTTTATATGGTAGTGCTTTATATGATGCATCAGGTGTACCTTTACTTAGACAATCAGTAGAAGGATCAGGATTTGCTATAGCATTACAAATAGATGATCAAAACAGTGCTGATTCATTTTCAGTAAAAGGTTTTCAATTAGAATTTACCCCAGGAGGAAGAAGATAATGGCAGGTTATTCAGCAAGACAATCAACATTTACAACAGGTGATACAATCACTGCCGCTCATTCTAATGATGAGTTTAACCAATTATTAGCTGCATTTAATGCAAGCACTGGACACACGCATGATGGAACTGCGGGTGATGGTGGTCCTGTAACTACAATTAGAGATGCAGATTCATTAAATAAAATTTTAGTTGATACAACTAATAATCATTTAGAATTTTATGTTGAAGTATCATCTTCAGCAGTACAACAATTAAGAATACAAGATGGTGCTATTGTACCTATTACAGATAATGATATAGACTTAGGAACTTCTTCTCTTGAGTTTAAAGATTTATTTATTGATGGCACAGCTAATATTGATACTCTTAGTTTAGGTGGTACAACTATCACGTCAACTGGTGCAGAATTAAATATACTAGATGGAGTAACAGCTACAGCAGCAGAACTTAATATATTAGATGGTGTAACTTCTACTGCGGCAGAACTTAACATACTTGATGGTGTAACTGCAACAGCAGCAGAATTAAATATTATAGATGGAGTAACATCCACAACTGCTGAGTTAAATATATTAGATGGAGTTACTTCAACAGCTGCAGAATTAAATTTAGTTGATGGTATTACAGCAGGAACTGTAAGTGCATCAAAAGCAGTCATAGTAGATTCTAACAAAGATTTAACTGGACTTAGAAATTTAACTATTTCTGGAGATCTTACTGTATCTGGTGATGATATTACTATGGGTACAAACACTGCAGGTAATTTATTAATTGCAGATGGCACAAACTTTAATTCAGTAGCTGTAGGGTCATTATCAGAGATATCTACAGTTGCTAATGATGATGTATTTTTAGCAGTTGATACTTCTGGTGGTGGTCTTAAAAAGATTGCAAGATCAGCAGTAGTTGCAGGATTAGCTACATCAAGTGCAATATCAAATGTCGTAGAAGATACTTCCCCACAACTAGGTGGAGATCTTGATATGAATGGTCAAGATATTGTAACAACTTCAAATGCAGATATTGAATTAGCACCAAATGGTACAGGACATGTAACTATTAAAGGTAATACTAATCAAGGTACTCTTCAACTTAATTGTGAAAATAATTCTCATGGTCAACAAATAGTAGCTGCACCACACTCAGAAAGTGCTAACAACGTTTTAACTCTTCCTAGTACTGGCGGTGATGCTAGATTAGTATCAACAGCTTCAACTGCTACACTAACAAATAAAACTTTAACTACACCAATTATTACAGAAATAGATTCAGGATCTAGTATTACACTAGACGCAACTACAGATATTGTTTTAGATGCAGGTGGAGCAGATGTTACACTTAAAGATGATGGTACAACTTTTGGTAGTTTAACAAATTCTAGTGGAGAACTTGTAATTAAATCAGGATCTACACCTACAACTGCTATGACATTTAGTGGTGCTAATGTAACTTTTGCAGGTACAGTAACTATTGGATCTGCAGGTATATCAGAGGCAGAACTAGAAATATTAGATGGTGCGACAGTTACTACAGCTGAATTAAATATTTTAGATGGAGTAACATCTACGGCTGCTGAATTAAATATTTTAGATGGAGTAACATCCACAGCTGCTGAATTAAATATTCTAGACGGAGTAACGTCTACAGCTGCTGAAATAAATATAATAGATGGTGATACATCAGCTAGTGCTACAACTTTAGTAGATGCTGATAGATTAGTTACAAATGATGCTGGTACTATGAAACAAGTAGCATTAACAGATGTTAAAACATATTTAAATAGTGCAGGATTTGTAACAGATGATCCAACAGCTTTAGCTATAGCATTGGGTTAATAATCATTGACTTTTTTAAAAATAACAGTATAATATATATAAGTAAATAGGAGAAAATAAATGGCAAATACTTTTAAGGTAGTAACATTTGCAGCAGAACCAGCTTCGGCAGGTACACCCTACAAAATGTATACTTGTGCAGGAAGTACAACTACAGTTGTTCTTGGACTGATCCTTACTAATATTCATACTTCAGCAGTAACAGCAGAGGTAGAATTAGTTAGTGACACAGGTAGCAGAGGTGGTGCTAATGACGTTGCAAACGGCACATCATTTCTTGTTAAGGATGTAAATATTCCTGCAGGAAGTTCACTTGAATTATTATCAGGTGGTAAGGTTGTATTAGAAGCAACAGATGAAATCAAAATAGATTGTTCTGTAGCAGATAAACTATCAGGAACACTTTCCATAATGGAGATAACGTAAGATGTCTTATATTGGTCAAGAACCAAATACGAAAGCATTAACAGCTTCAGATATAGCTGACGATTTAATTACGTCTGCTAAATTAAACTATACTGAATCTACATTAACAGACCAAGCTACAGTTACTTGGGATGCTTCAACACAAGATGTATGTAAATTAACTTTAGGTGGTAATAGAACATTGGCTGCTCCTACCAATAATACTACTGGTCAATTTATATCAATACTTGTTATTCAAGATGGAACAGGTTCAAGAACTTTAACATGGAATGCTGTATTTGAATTTGCAGATGATACAGCACCTACATTAACAACAACAGCTAGTAAGGGAGATGTTTTTGTTTTTCGATACAACGGATCTAAATGGTTAGAAGTTGGAAGAAATTTAAATTTAACATTATCATAATATGTATGCATTAGTAGAATCAGGATCAGTAACAAAAATATTTTCTAACTTAAAAGGGTTTGAATTAAATGGAATACAATATCCATCTGATATTTTTTATAAATGGACCAAAAGTGAAAAAGAAGCTATTGGAATTTATGAAGTTGAAACTGACTCAACAAATTTTAAAGATGAACAATGGTACATTAATACTAATGAGTCTTTTACATTTGCTAATAATAAAGTTACTAGATCATGGAGCACAGCCACAGCTAAAGCACATGCAGATACTTTATGGACACAAGCAGACTCAGATAATGGATTTTTACCAAGTGATAAAGAAGTTGGAGATGTAAAAACTGAAGGTTTAAAAACAATATTAATTAGAGAAATTAAAAAAGAAGCCGCTAGTATATTACAAAAAACAGATTGGTATATTATTAGAAAAGCAGATGCAGGCACAGCAGTACCATCTTCAATCACAACACACAGAGCAGCGGTTAGAACGAAAGCAGCTGAAATGGAAACAGCAATTACAAATGCATCAGACACTCCAGCTTTAGAAACTTTATACACTTACACAGAACAAGAGGATGGGTCTGTTACAAGGCCTATTGGTAACCTACCAACACTGGAGGTTTAATGCCAATTAATGGTTTTCTCTATCCAGGAGCTAAGGTTGTAAAACCTTATAGCGTAGATAATTCATTAAGGTTTAATGATGGTGATAGTGCTAGTTTAAGTAGAACCC
>CAACVD010000657.1_pt1 | contig 16760 bp, 21 predicted proteins | sample 2381771 | NCBI WGS metagenome assembly CAACVD01 (sample SAMEA5211965, study PRJEB30684) | marine metagenome | biome: Marine; feature: Epipelagic; material: Water | collected 2015-10-15 | depth 15 m | reverse complement strand
GTGACGCTTTTATTATAGAGCCTCACGAAGAACACAGGTTTGTTACTACATATGAGGGGATGATTGTAGTAGCATATCATCCAGACTCTGACTTTGGTTGTACTGATGAGGTGCATCCAATGAAAAATAGGACTTACATAAATGGCCGCAGGTGATACAGATTTATCGGTTTGCTCAGATGCCCTGATCTTGATGGGTGCTTCTCCAATATCCTCTTTCACTGAGGGTACTGATGCAGCGCAAGCGTGTGACAGATTATATCCTGACTTGAGAGATACTTTGTTATCTACCTATCACTGGACTTGGAATGTAAAGAAAGTACAGTTATCACAGCTATCTACACCACCGCTAAATGAGTTTGAACATGCGTATCAGTTGCCTGGTGATATGCTCAGTGGCGTACTAGCCTTGTTCGACAGTAGTGAGAATCATGAGTATCCAATCAGATATGGCTGGGAGATATATGGCGATCAGTTATTCACTGATTTAGATGAGGTCTATATTGACTATCAGTCAAGCATCAACGAATCCAAGATGCCGCCATACTTCATCAATGTACTTAAATATGCGATGGCAGCAGAACTCTCTGTCGTTATTACAGATCAGATAGCGAAGGCAGATTATTATCGAGCAGTGGCTTACGGCACGCCAGGTGAGAATGGTCGTGGCGGCCTGATGCGTCAAGCTATGAACATAGACAGTCGAGGTCGATTGTCACCTGTCATTGAGGATTACTCGCTTATTGATGTGAGGGGCTGATGGCTAAGATTGTCCAGTTCCAGACGAACTTCAAAGTCGGTGAACTTGATCCATTACTCAGATCAAGAACTGACCTAGCGCAATATCAAGACGCGCTCGAAGAAGCAACCAATGTTATTGTTCAGCCACAAGGCGGTATCAGGCGCAGAGATGGCTTGAAGTTTGTGCATGACTTTGGCTCTAGCCAGTCAGTATTCAAGCTGATCCCATTCGAGTTCTCTGTCAACGATAGTTACCTTCTCGTGGTATCAAACGAGAAGGTCTATGTTTTCAAGGATTCGGTACTGCAAGAGAATATTACTACAAATGGTGTCAGTTCTAGTGATGATTTTATTACTGCTACTGGTCTTACCAATAGTGTTATTCCTGAACTTAATTTTACCCAAGCGGTAGATACGCTGATCCTGGTTCATGAGGACTTACAGCCCAAACGATTAGTCAGGAATACTGATACAAGTTGGACTTTTGAGAACCTACCAATCGTACATACACCAAAGTATGCTTACACTGAAACACAGTTAGAACCCAGTTATAGTATTACACCAAGTGCTGTTACTGGTGACATAGAGATTACTGCTTCATCAGCAACGACAGAAACAAATAAGACACCACAATCAGGCTCAGGCACAACGATTGTTCTTGCGACAAGTACATCATTCACAGGCGGTACATCTCCAGTTGGAATGTGCCTAAAATTGACTGCTGGCCCTGGTAACGGCTACGAAGGGGTAGTTGTCGCTTATACAGAAGGAACAAAGACAGCAACCCTTGACGCAAGTCTTGGCGTGACGCTGGATGGCACATCAAGATACGAGATACAGCCGTTCAAAGACAACCTTGTGAGTCAATTTATAGAAGCAAAAGATGGGTTTGGTCGAGCAAGGATCATCAGTCGAGTTAGTGATACTGTTGTCCGAGCATTTGTAGAAGTGCCTTTCTTCGACACCAACGCGATCACAACAGGGAACTGGACTCTCGATATTGGCTATGAGGATGTCTGGTCGAATGATCGAGGCTGGCCAAAGAGTGCGGCTTTCCATGAGGGTAGATTGTACTTCGGTGGGTCGAAGTCCAGACCAAACACGATATGGGGCAGTCGAGTCGTAGACTTCTTCAACTTCGATATTGGCACTGGTTTAGATGATGAGAGCATAGAGGCTACAATCAACACCAATCAATTGAATGTTATCCACAAGATCAATGCTGGCCCAGACTTACAGATATTCACGACAGGCGGTGAGTTCATTGTCAGTCAGTTGGCAGGTGATCCAATCACACCATCAAACTTCTTGGTCAAAAATCAATCGAGGATTGGTAGTAAGATTGGCGTACCAATACATGACCTGGGCGGTGCTACATTGTTTATACAACGCCAGGGCAAGTCACTCATAGCGTTCCAGTTCAGTGATACTACTTCAAGTTATGGTACAACACCACTATCGGTTCTAAGTTCACACCTGCTGATTACACCAGTCGATTTTGACATACGCAGAGCATCATCTACCGATGAGACAGATCGCCTGTTTCTCGTTAATACAGACGGAACAATGGCAGTGTATTCAATGCTCATCAGCCAAGATATTGTTGCGCCCAGTAAATTCACTACTGATGGGTCATTCCAGAATGTAGCGGTAGAGGTCGATAAGGCATTTGTGATAGTGAAAAGAACAGTGGGTGGTACTGATAATTATATCTTGGAGCGATTCGATGAGACACTAGTGACAGACAGTGCCAAGACAGGCACTAGCGGTTCAAGCGTGACAATGGATCATTTGGAAGCCAAGGCAGTCAAGATCATCAGAGATAACATTATTGAGGCAGATCAAGTCGTTCCAATCAGTCCATTCACAATCACGTTTGATACGGCAGCAACCAGCAGTTTTGAGGTGGGTCTGGACTACACTGTCACAGCCAGAACAATGCCAGCAGAGCCTAGACTGCAATCAGGTACTGTAGTTGGCGTGAAAAAGCGTATAATTCAGGTCGATGCTATTGTCTCAGACACCAAGAATATGTCGATAAATGGTCAGCTTGTATCATTTAGACAATTAGGAACAGGTGTTCTTGGCGATCCAATCCAAGAGTTTACTGGGGTCAAGACAGTGCATGGATTACTGGGATTTGATTCATCGGGCCAGATTACGATTACTCAGACACAGCCCATGAAGATGACAGTATTGGGTATTGAATACAGAATGAGCGTGGGGAACTAATATGTCGATGAGTACAGCAGCACTAGCATTTGCTGGAGTCAGTGCATTTAGCCAATATAGAGCTGGCCAGGCACAGCAAACGATGTATGACGCGCAAGCCAAGCAAGCAGAAATACAGGCTCGATCTGAGGCCATAGCTTATAAGCAGAAGTCAGCAGATATATTATCGAAGCTGAATGAAACATTAGCATCAACTGTGGCTAATGCTGCTGCCAATGGCATAGATGCTTTATCAGGATCAGCACTTGCCTTGCAGAACTATAGTATTCGTGAGGGCGGTATTGAGTACCATCAAGCAAGAGATAACGCAGCGGTTGTCAAAGCTATGGGTCAACATCAGGCAACCATATATAGGTCGGCTGGTAAAACAGCATTCCAACAGGGTGTTCTCGGTGCTGCAACTACACTTGGATCAGGTTATCTACAATATAAGGAACTCGCTCCAAGCCCAGCACCAGCAACAGGTGGATCAACTACAGCCGCCCAAAGATTAGCTGGCGTACAATCTGGTGGCTACCTAGCAGGGTTGAAAACGTAATGGCTGAGTTACCTAAATATAAGAGGGGCAGTTTCGCTGGTGTAAATATACCGCGTGTTGAATACGCAGACCTGAAAGAGCAGTCTGTTGGTTTTGGCAGGGCTACTGAATTGTTCAATCAGATGGGTGGATTTTTGGCTAAGAAAGCTGAAACACAAGCGATTGAACGTGGTAAACAAAAAGTTGTTGATATTGGCGCAGAGCAGTATCTAAAGAACATAGAAGCTAAGGGTGGGGCAACTAATGTAGAAGAACGACAAGGATTACAACTTGCCAATAAGTTCTTCTCAACGCAGCTACAAGCAAGCGCAATCAATGACATGAATGTGTTTGTAGCAGATGCCAGACAGAAAAAAATACCAGCAAATGATGTCAAGAATCACCTTGAGAGTATTGTCTTATCTTACTCACAAAGTATGCAGGAATATGACATTGACGCTGGTCTTGCTCTACAGCAACAACTCATGCCATCTGGGCTATCAAAGCTCAATGAGTACAACAGATTCATCAACACTGACCAGATCAATCAATTAAACCAACAAACACAAAACACAAGTACGGTATTCTTGAATGAAACACTACAAGCAATAGCCAGCACTGGTATTTACGATGAGGATGTTCTACGTCAGCAACTCATTGACTCTGGCAACTCAGATGAAGAAGCAGAGGCAATACTTATAAAGAACAGACCACTCTTTGAGCAAGAACAATTCATGGCAGGTTTTGACAGCCAGACCACCTACCAAGAAAAAGAGGCTTTCGCTGAGTCATACGAGTTCAAATACATGTTGCCAAGCAAGCAGCGATCTATGATAGAGAGCCAACTTAGAAGTGCTGAATATGACCTTGAAGATCAGCAAAGAACCATAAAGGCTGAGCTTAAAGATGATGTAAATATAGCGTTAGCTTTGGGTGGTCAACTAAAACATGATTATAGCGATGAAAGATTGAACAACGCTTTTCAAAACGACCCAGATGGACTCGAACAAATTATCGAAGCGCGTGATGCGGCTGAGAAGTTGTTGGCCGACATACCTGGTTTAAACACTATGTCTGTTACAGATCAAGATCAGTTATTGTTACAATATGATCAGAGAGCGCGACAAACACGCAACGCAGTAGACGTTGAAGCATACGAACAGCTTAAAAAGTCTATAACAAGCAATCGCAAAGAAAGAGCAAACGATTTTGCAACCCATGCAATCAAGTCTGATCCAGCAACAGGTGAGATGCTTATCGCTGGTCTTGAAAACGCACTCAACAATAAGGAAGATCAAGGTCTACTGATCGCTGCTTTTGAAGGGGTCAATAGACATGCTGCATTGACTAGTACTCCAAGAGATGAAGTTACATATCTGCCTAGAGATCGAGCAGGTGTTCTTGTCAACGCTATGACCGAAATAGCTGATAATAATGTTACTGTTGCTGTGCCTTTACTCAACAGCTTATTAGATCGCGCAGGGTCATTCAGAGATGACATTGTGATCGAATTAGAAGAAGCTGGTCTATCTACAGATATTACAGTTGCTCTCAGGCAGAAAAATCCAGAACAACAAGCAATGATCCTAGAGTTGAGAAACCAAACTGCAAAATCTATATCTGAGGCACAAGGTGGCGTTGTCGATACCACATCTTTAACAGATGCTTATAAATCGTACCTAGAAGGTACAGAGCCTTATAGGAACGCTCTGAATATGGGTGGTGATGTTGACCAGGTAAACGCAGTCATGACCCGATACAACAAAGTAGCAGAAAAACATATATATCATGAGATGCTTGTCAACGGCAGGTCTGAAACTGATGCGATACAGGTGGTCTTGGCTAGATTACTACCAAACGCTGCGATACGTACAGATAAGGTCGAAGCTATAGCACCACAAGGACAGGAAGCTATGCACGATGATGCTCTATCATCTACTTTAATGTTTGGTTTGAACGATGAAAATATCAAGGATAGCTTGAATATAGGTATCCCTGAGCCTCTCAGAGAGAGGTACATGGATGCACTTGGCTCGCAGAAACGTGCTAGGGGTGCAGGATCAAGAACATTCAACTTAGATCAAGCAGTCTTTGAACTATTCATGAGACAGATAAAGCAGGATGGTGTTTGGATAAACAATAATACAGGTGATGGCTACTTTTTAATGCGTAGGGTCGGCCTTGATAGTGGCTCACTTGTACCTGTCATGAATGAAGATGGTAAGCAAGTCGAGGTACTTTGGGATAACATTGGTGATTTCACACAGTTCATAGATTTACTACCAACTCCAGCATCTGATTTCAGGATGCGAGGTCAGTAGCATAAATGACTAATGCGATCCGCAGAAAGGTGTCCATTGATCCAGTATTAGCTGAGGTCAGAGACTTACAAACCAAATTTGATCTGGGTACATCTCTCGGTGCTATATTTGAAGAACCGATGGAAACAGGGTTGTTAATCAATGAACTAAAATTATACAGTCGAAAATTGAATATACCTGGTCGTGCTGAGGCGGCAGCTAGAGAATCAAAAAGACAAGAAGAACTGTATGAGATGCGTAACGAATTAGATCAAACGTATGACGAAAACAAAATAGCGTCAATACGCAAGCAGATGCAACAACTAAAAGATCAAGGAAGTTACCTTGATGCGTTTTATCAAGAGCAAGCAGAACTTGGCAATCTGGAAACTCCAGAAGCACTCAATGAACAATATGCAGATTTAGGTCTAACATTCGATAGGCCTATGAGCAAGGACGAAGCCGAGTTAAGAGCAGACATAAAAAGAGAGCAGATCGTAAGGAACGCTGTAATATCTCTTGGCCCACAAGGTGCTGGTGTAACTGCCTTACAAATTGGGACTGGTCTAACAAAGGCAATCATTGATCCGATTGGTATTGCTAGTGCTTTTGTACCTGTTGTTGGACAAGCTAGGGCAGCTAGATTGGTGCAAAAATATGGCAAGGTTAGAGGTCGTGCAATCCAGGGTTCAGTTGAAGGTGGTGCTGGCGCGGTCATGCTTGAGCCTCTCATGTATGGATTATCTGCGAATCAACAGCTTGACTATACATATGCTGACTCTCTGCTCAATGTCGGTGCTGGTGTCTTTCTAGGGGCTGGTATCGGGTCTATCGCTGGTAGATTATCAAGAACTGTGCCTGAGAAGGTGGAGACAGTGAAGATAGATACGGACATCAAGCCAGATGAGTTTGGTGATACTGTAGAGCAGCCAGAAGTTGAAGTTACAAATCGTATCGGGCCAGATGAATTTGTTGGGCCAAACAATAAACTCAAAATGACACTCAAGAAGTTTGCTGAGATTGCTCTATCTTCGGTTGCTGCTGGTAAGAATATAGACTTGTCTTTCCTTGGGCCAGTGCTTCTGGACAGACCGCAGACTTTGACAGAGTTTGTAAGAGAGCTGGGTGGTGTAAAAGATGTCCCTTATATCGGTAAGATAGCGACCAACCTAGAGAGAAGAACATCTCTGACAGGTTTACAGATAAAGAACCAAGAATCTCAATATAGCATGGAGCAGATGGTTGAGATGGCTTTCAATGAAGGGTTTATTGAGACCAAGAGCGTCAAGGCACTGGCTGCTGCCTTGAAGAAAGATTCACAGGGTAAACATATATTCAGAAAGTCTGATCAAGCAAAAGCCAAGTATTATTTAGAAACATCAGGTTTTGACAACTTTGATGAGGCGTTTGCTGCTGAGATGTCGCTTATCAAGGCTGACGCACAAAACATGGGATTCAAGATCACTGACGAACAAGTCTATGAGATTGCTGAGTTGCGCTCCAAGGGTGTAGAGCTAGATCGTGCATATGAAAAACTAGGCTTCAAGACAAAAGATGCTAGAGCAAAACTAACGGCTGAATACGCCAACAACCCAAAGAATAATTCTGATGCAACGCCAGAGGATTATGACGAGCAACCACTAGACGATACTGATGAAACAGTCATCCTTCGACAAAGCGTTGAAGAACAAGAAGGATATGTCAAGAATACATTACCCAAGGACAGAGATAAGATGACAGCAGAAGAAAGAGAGGCTGTCGATGAGATAGAAGCTAATGATAAAAATGCAGAATCTCAAAAAGTCGCTGTAAAGAACTTGGCAACCTGCATATTGAATGAGGAATAGTAATGGCCAAGTGTGATGATGTTATCAAAGAGATAGTAGGGACTGATCTATCATTAGAGGAAATCAAAGAGCTTGGTGATGCTTTGCGTAAAAAAAAGGCACAACTGGAAACCGAAGGGAAGCTAGACCAAACACAAGAAGAAATAACGAAGCTAGTGCAGCAAAATGTAGAGGATATAGAGATTGCCAGGTTACAACGCAAGCGTAATTTGTATAACAATTTATTGCTAGAGCGCGGTCTTATTGAGCAAATGAAACGTGCCTATGATGCTACAGGTAAACCAGGCAAGGCGATTGCTGCCTTGTTGGGTGGACTAAATGTAAGGTTTGATGGTGCGATGCGCTCGGTAGATGCAGCAATCAATGGTATACACAGGAATGTCGCTGGCAGAATGATTGCGGAGATTGAAGAAGCTGGACTACTCCATTCGTTTTTGAAGATGGAAGGCGATTTTGAGAGAGAAGTTGGCAGGGCAATAGCAGCTCTGAATGGTGGTGAGAACGTAGGTAAGTTTGGCAAGGAAGCTCAAGAACTAGCAAAGATCATGCACAGGGCGCAAGAAAATATGAGGCGCAAGAAAAACCTGTTTGGTGGTTATGTTCGTGCTGCTAAAGGGTATATCGTAAGACAAACTCATAATCGAAATAAGGTGGCGGCAACAAATAGACAGGTATGGAAAGACACCATCAGAGCTAAGTTAGACTATGAGAAGATGGAAATACCTGTAGATGAGATTGATAGATTTTTAGATAGCGCGTATGACGCAATATCAACTGGTGTACGTAAAAATAGAGATAGAAAAACGGGCAAAGACGTAGTTGATAAGTCACTCGATGTAGTTGATTCGATATTCACATATTCAGGCCCTGGCAACTTAGCAAAGAAAGTAAGTGCCAGCAGAACACTGATATTCAAATCACCAGATGATTGGTACGACTACAACAATGATTTCGGTAACGGCAGTCTCAAATCAACATTCATGGAAGATTTAAGATCATCAGCGCGTGACGTAGCACTCATGCAGCAACTGGGTACAAACCCACAGGCTATGCTTGATCGTGTCATAACAAGAGGCGAGGAAATATACAGAAATGATCCAGAGGCACTCAAGTCTTTACAGCAGAAAAAACAGCACTTTCAGAATCTATATGACGAAGTGAGTGGTCAAGTAGATATTTCGATGAATGAAACTGCTGCAACTTGGGGTAGACGTATCAGGGCTGTTCAAACTATGGCAAAGCTAGGCGGATCAGTCATTTCTGCGTTCTCTGATATAGCGGCATTGGCAGCAGCAAGGCAGTATCAAGGTCGTGGCTTGTTTGAATCTTGGATGGATGCGTTCACTGCGCCACTCAAGGGGCTTGCACCAGGTCAAGCAAAGGGATACTTGAGATCAGCAGGTATAGGTATTGATGGATTGATCGGTGACTTTCAATCGAGGTTCAATGCTAACGATGACTTTGAGGGTCAGACAAGCAAACTCATGCAGTTGTACTTCAAGATCAACTTGCTCCAACCTTGGACTGACGCAAACAAAAGAGCGATTGGTCAGATGCTATCCAATGAGATGGCTACTGAGGGCAATCTGCCTTTCTCTCAGCTTACACCAGAGCGACAAAACCTATTTAACATCTACGGCATAGACGCTGAAAGATGGGATGTTATACGCGCTTCTGCTGGTAAGGCTGATGATGGCAACATGTATATTCAGACTGGCAATATCAAAGTGCCTAACACTGGTCGTTTCAAAAAAATGACAAAGACTGGTAGAGAAAAGTATGTTGCAGAAACACAGCAGATGATTACTTCTTTGTTTTTGAATGAAGCAGATATTGCAGTACCAACACCAGGCGCGAGAGAGCGTGCAATCATTAGAATGGGATTGAAGCCAGGCAGTGGGCCAGGTGAAGCAGTCAGATACATGATGCAGTTCAAGTCATTCTCAGTCACTATTATGACAAAAGTTATCGGCAGACAAACGCATGGCTATGGTGCTAATGGCGTATTCGATAGCAAGTTCTATTCAAGTAGAGGTCTGGCAGGATTGGCAAACTTCATAGCTTTGTCGAGTGCTTTAGGTCTACTTTCCTACCAATCAAAGCAAATGTTGAAGGGTCGTGAGCCAAGAGAACTGGATGCAAAAACGATCATGGCTGGATTCTTACAGGGTGGTGGTCTTGGTATATATGGTGATTTCTTGTTCGCTGAATACAATCGTTTTGGTGGTGGCATATTGGAAACACTAGCAGGGCCAACTGCTGGCACTTTTTCAGAAACGATAGATTTATTAAATAAAACCAAAACACTTTTTATGGAAGATGATTTCGAGTTCAGCAAGGTTGGCCCAGAAGGTTTGAACTTAATAAAAAGTAACACGCCATTCATGAATATTTTTTACACCAAACAGGCGTTTGATTATTTGATATTTCACCACCTGCAAGAAATGATGAGACCAGGCTACCTCAAAAGACATGAACGCACACTGGAACGTGAGTATGATCAAGAGTATATGACTCCACCGAGTAGCATCATCAAGCGTGGGGGTGGTTTTCAATGATTAATGTGTATAAAATGCAACCAACTTATAAGGGCTTGATATGACTGTTACATCAAATGCAAGACGGACACAACTGACAGGCAATACTGGTACAGGCCCGTTCGTTGGTGGATTCCAGATTGTTGCTGCGGCAGATATAGCTGTATTCAAGAACACTACCGAGCTTACGCTGACATCTGACTACACAGTCAGCGTGAATGGTAATGACTTTTCTGTAACACTTACAGGCTCGAACAACGGAACAGCACTGATTTCATCAGATGTACTGACAATCGTTGGTAACAAAACCATAGAAAGAACAAGTGATTTTGTCACAGGTGGTGACTTGCTTGCCGCGACATTGAACACATCGTTCGATGACCAAATCGTGATGCTTCAGCAGATCAACGAAAAGCTAAGCAGGACACTGACAGTATCTGAAAGCGATACATTTACCAGTCTTAATATACCAGCAAAAGATGACCGCAAGGGTAAGTTCTTGCAGTTCAACTCTACAAGCGGTGATCCAGAGACAGCAACAAGTGGCAGTGATATAGCCACAGTTGCAGGTGTGGCTTCTGATGTAACGACAGTCGCGTCAGTCGGTGCAAGTAATCTCACAACAGTTGCAACCAATGTATCTAGCATCAACAACTTTTCCGATAGATATACAGTAAGTGCAAGCGAACCATCAAGCCCAAATGAAGGTGATCTGTTCTACGACACCACAAACAATATCCTCAAGTATTACACTGGCAGTACGTTTGTTGATACATCTGCTGCAACAAACAAGGTTCAGGTATCTAGCAACGACACAACCGCAGGATTCTTGAATGGCAAGTTAGTCGCAGGTGCGAATATAGGACTCACTGAGGGTAGCGATGGTGGTAATGAAACACTCACGATTGCGTACACTGGGGCAACTGGTGGTATTTCAGATGTAGTCGTTGACACTACACCACAGCTAGGCGGCAACCTTGATGTCAATGGTAACTCCATCGTATCAGTATCTAATGGCAATATATCAATCACGCCAAACGGATCGGGCAAAGTCATCCTTGATGGTTTATCGCATCCAACAGCAGATGGCACTGCGGGTCAGTTCTTGAAAACAGACGGCTCTGCTAATTTATCCTTCGCCAATCCAGACTTCACATATTCAAATATCGCAACTACATCTGGAACTAGCATCACATTCAGTGGCTTGACTGGAGCTAAACAGATTGTCGTTGTCATACAGGGTGTCAGCATCGACACAAGTGCTTCGCTCAGAATGACGTTGGGTGATTCTGGGGGGCTAGAGACATCTGGTTACAATGCAAGTTGCGACAACCCTAGTAATGCCTTGGTAGAAAACAGCACGTTCTTCGCGCTAGAGGCTCTCAATTCGGGAGCAGCACAATTTAGAAATGGTGTATTCAATCTCTATAACCCAGCAGGTGATGGATTGAGTTGGGAAATAACTGGGACAAGCAGAACAGGATCAGGTTCTGGGCCAAACTTCGTGGCTGGCAGAAAGACATTAACAGCCGCAATCACACAACTTTCGGTATTCCCATCATCAGGTAATTTCGATAGTGGCAACGTATATGTAGGAATCAAAACATAATGGACAACATCGTTCTCGATATTAAAACTGGAAAAATCAGGGAGGGTCAACCAATGGCCCAGGTCAACGAGCCTGATGATATTGCACTGGCCAATCTACGCTCAAGACGTAACGCACTTTTATTGCAGTCAGATTGGACTCAGCTACCCGATGCACAAATACCAAACGCAACTGCATGGGCAACATACCGCCAAGCACTGCGTGATCTACCTGTAACAACTGATATTCATAATCCAATTTTTCCTAGCAAACCTGAGTAATGGACATGAAAGATAAATACCTCACCGAGGCTGACATTGATCGAATCGCCGAGCAAGCAGCCAAACGTGCATTAGAGAAGGTCTACTCAGAAGTTGGAAAGTCTGTGATGAAAAAGCTGTCCTGGCTAATCGGTGCAATAGCACTTGGTCTGGCTATGTGGCTGATAGGGAATGGTAACTTTCCCAAAAGCTAAATCACCATTAACACTTAGAGGGGAGTGGCATGGCGAAGCATCATCAGGAATATCAAATATCACTTGAACGAGCGCAAAAAGTAGCAGCAGTGTGGGACAAGGCAACTAGTCTTAGAGAAGCCATGTCGATGGCTGGCATCAATATCAAAGACATGCGTACACTGTTCCGTTATCGTAGGCATGTTGAACAAATACTAGGCATCACCCTAGAGACTCACAAAAAAAATGAACATCTCGTACAATTCAGGCGCGTGCCGCAACGTACTAGGCGCGTTGATTTCAAGAGTGAAGCAATGATTATCAACTTCTCAGACTGCCATTGGTGGCCTGACCAGAAGCATACAGACGCACACATAATCATGCTCAAGATGATAGAAGAAATGAAGCCACATGGCGTGGCGTGTCGTGGTGACATGATGGATGGTGCGAGACTATCGAGGTTCGGCAAAAGGTATCTCGAAGATACACCAAGCACAGAGGATGAGGTAGAGACTTGCATGTTCTACATGGCCGAGATTGCAGATGTCGCAAAACAAGCTAGACGCAAGGTAGACTTGGACATCAATGTTGGTAATCATGAGCGCATCGAGATCGCCCTGGCTAACCTAGAGTCTGCTGAGTCAGAGGTTGTCAGTGGTCTGCTGGCTGGACTCAAGGCATCAGAGAAGTCACCGATGGAGATATTTTTTCCAGACTGGCACATCGGCACATCAACCATCATCAATGATACTTTCCTGTGGAAACACAAACCGATGAAGGGTGGTACACATGCAAGACGTAACTCTACCCTGAACGCTGGCATCAGCATTGGCAACGGCCATACACACAGGCTGGGCGTGACATATATAAGTGATTACGCTGGCACTCGGCATGGTGTAGAATGCGGCACGCTTGCTGATCCTTTGTCAGATCAATTTCTGTACACCGAGGACAACGCTACGGATTGGCAGCATGGCTTTGTCATTCAGATGTTCAATGGCAAAGATGTCGAGTCAATACCTGTGATTGTCCATGATGGAAAAGCCAGGTTCAACGGGAAGGTATATAAAGCATGAAAAAATGTTTCAACAGCGCAAATGATTGGTGTTTTTTTTATTGCGTAGCTACAATGATTGTAGGTGTCTTTGGGATAACTATGTGGCTATTTACTTAGGTTTAGTACATATCAAGTGGAATGATGCTTGTGAGGGTGATGAGCTAGAAGATATTGATGCTGATGAGTGTCAGCAAGAGTCGGCTGGTTTCTTGGTTAAAGAGACAAAGCAGAACTATTTTGTCGCGCGCGATTGGGATCATCTGAATGGCCAGGCAGCGCGTGTGATACGCATACCAAAGAAATATGTGTTAGATATAGTGGAGTTTGAGTAATGTTACAAGGATTCTTGCAGCCGATAGCGAACCTAGCCAAGACATGGCTTGTAGGTCGAGCAGAGAAGGCTCAGATGGAGCTACAGGCAAAGCTAGAGATAGCCAAAGCTAAGGCAGTCATAGCCCAGAAGGTGGCTACTGGTGAGCTGGAATGGAATCAGACAATGGCTGAGGCATCTGCTAATTCATGGAAGGATGAATGGCTGACTATCTTGGTATCCATACCACTAATACTAGCATTCACTGGCCATCACGATATTGTAAGGAATGGCTTTGCTGCATTGGACGCTATGCCAGATTATTATAAAACTGCGGTGGGTGTCGTGTTTGCTGCTAGTTTCGGAATTCAATCAGTCAAAAATATGATGAGGAAATGATATGCCAAAGCCAAAGGGTAAGAAAAAATACAGCGCAAAGCAGATGAAGATCGCCAGGGTGGCAGAACCAAGAAACAAAATTACTGGTGCTGACTTCCGTTTGTTGATGTCAAATCGAAATAAAACAGCGTGAAGTATTTTGATATAAAAGAGTTTGATTGCTCAGAGACTGGCGAGAATCAAATGGATAAGCAGTTCTTGGAGATGTTGGATGTCCTGCGCGAGAACTGTGGTTTCCCGTTTGTTATTACATCTGGCTATCGTTCGATTGAACATAGCATTGAGCAGCGCAAAGCCAAAGGTGGCACCCATACTCAAGGGATTGCATCAGATATTAAGATTAATGATAGCAAGAAGCGTATGATTATTGTGACAGAAGCATTACGTCTTGGCTTCACTGGGATTGGTATAGCTGATACATTTATACATGTGGATATTAGAGAAAAAACACCAGTGATGTGGACATATGCGTAAATTTAAGAAGGTCAAGAAAGACAAAAAGTCTGGTATTCCTGAGAAGTATGTCAAGGGTAGTAGCAATCCTGATGCAACGCGCAAAGAGATACTGCGTACCAGGGCCAAATATAAGATGGGCTTGCTAACACCAGCAGAGATGGATCGAATATCAAAGCAGAGGTCAAAGCGATGAGTCCAAAATTTAAGAACATTCCTGGTGCTTCGCGTTTCAGCGCAAGCACATTGAATAAAGTTTACAAGCGTGGTTTAGGTGCTTACTATTCGAGCGGCTCACGACCTAAAGTATCAGCGCATCAGTGGGCAATGGGGCGTGTGAAGTCCTTTGTCAGTGGCAAGGGTGGCGCACGCAAAGCAGATAAAGACTTATTGAAGGGGTAAATTATGCCAATGGGAAAGGGAACGTATGGTTCTCGCGTTGGTCGTCCATCAAAAGCAGACATGAAAGATAAGCGTCTGAAAAAGATGGCGATGGATAAGATGAAGAAAAAGAAGCGTAGCTAGGCTACGCTCCTGAAGATTTCCAAAATTGGTGCAACTGCGTGAAACTCATCGTAGTCTTCAAACGTGGATACCAGTAAAGAATCACCCAGCGATGCAATCACTGTATCGTGACCCCTGCTGCTGAGCGTACCTGCATATTCAACTGCGATTTCATGAGAGTCAGTCACGATTGATTTAGTATATTGTGATTCCACTTTTTTTGCCCCCTGCGGCTTTGATCCATCCTCTGGATTCGAGAGCTTTTAAGTGTACTTGCACTGTCGATTTAGTGACACCAATTTTTTCTGCGATTGCAGACATCGTTGGTACAAAACCATGAACCTTTTGTGACTCGACCAAGATGTCATACACCTGGCGTTGCTTTTCTGTAAGTCCTTTGCGTACCATTTTATTTCACCTTGTCGATTAGAGTCATGTAAAAGTCCTTCACTGATTCCTGCTCAATGCTGCCAAGGTCTTCGATGACTTCTTTGTTGCTACTTCGCATGGCGATCAACATCTCAGTCTTTTTCTTGGCATCAAACTTTTTACTGTCAGCCATCTTTGCCATCAGGTTTTTGAAGCCATCGGCCCATCCAGGCAGTGTCTTGTATTCCTTGGCCTCGTCACCATTCCAATGGTAGAGCTTGTATACCTTTGGCTTGCTGTCGCGTAAGTTCTTCTTGATCTCAGCTAACCTTTCTTGAGCAACAGACTTGGGCTTTTCAACCACCTCGCCATAGTCATCAACCACCTCAACTACTTCTGGCTCTTGCTTCGCTTCGGGTTCAGGCTTGGGTTCAGGCTTGGGTAGCTGATCCAATGGATTGGCTGGGGCTTCCTGTATTGCTGTCTGCGTGGACTTCCCTTTTGACGGGTAGTCTTGTGCTTCCTCAGCGGTGATAACGCCTTTGAGCGCATCTGGGAAAGCGTCACGCAAAGTGAAGCCTCTGGCACGCATCATTAACATCCTATCTGGGTATTGTGTCCAAGGCCCTTTTCTACCCCAAAGTCCTGCACGCTTGGCATCGTCAACTGAGAATGTGCGTGTGGTTTCCTCGATGTCATCACCATACCTGCGCTTAGCTGTGCAGTAAGCAATCCGATTGTCACCATCACCATCTATATATTCATGCACGCCAGCACATCGGCTGTCATTCTTAACAAGGGCAAGTGCAGCATCACCATATACTGATGGCTTGCCGTTGATGACTGCGATGTTCTGCAACGCTTGCAGGGGCTGCAACCCAAGTTCGTAGCCCCATTGTACGGCAACAAGGACATCTTGCGGTTTGTTTTTGTATTGTTGTGGAACAAGGCCAGAGCCAGCAATCATCTTGCTGAACTCGATGGCTTCACTCATTGATTGCGGTGCTAATGTAGGTAATGTCATTTTCTACTCCAGATGTTGATAGGTTTATTGGTATCCTGCTCACTTGGCTTGTAGATATATGTATTCTTTGGACAGACACGCATCCATTCATCTAAGTCGTTGATCTCATACGCCACCATGTTTGATCCTTCAATGGGTATGTACTTAGGGCCTCTGCCATATACCTTGAGTGCGCGGAAGTGTTTATAGTTGTAGTTGCAGTACTCTGCTGCGGCTTTTGCTGAAAGTAATCTCATGAGTTACTGATCTCCTTGATAGTGATTGTTTTTTGTCTTTTTGAATATCCATCCCTAGCTGGTTCAATTTCGTAACCACATTCAGGACAACACCATGCTGCCTTGGCTTTGTAATTACGCATCGGCCAGTTGATCTTTGTGTCGGCTTCAAAACCAGGTATCACACCCGATGATGCTTCGCCCAGGGCTTCCA
>CAACVD010000656.1_pt1 | contig 16778 bp, 18 predicted proteins | sample 2381771 | NCBI WGS metagenome assembly CAACVD01 (sample SAMEA5211965, study PRJEB30684) | marine metagenome | biome: Marine; feature: Epipelagic; material: Water | collected 2015-10-15 | depth 15 m | reverse complement strand
CGTGCATGGTTCCCGATTCAATAAAAGAACTCATGCGGGATAATTTATCAACAATCCGAACAAGGAATCCTTGCTCCGTGGTGCAGACACCCATCGCCTCGCAGCGAGTAAAGTTTGCAAAAGGCTCAAGTCCTCCGTTGCCTGCGTAATCTTTATTTTTTAATTCCATAAGATTACGGGCTTCTTGACAAATAGTTTCGTGATTTTTTAGTAATTCATCGCGGGTCATTAGTTCACTCCTGTGCTTCCGAAGCCGCCTTCACGACCTCCTCGTTTTTCTGGACAATTTGTAATTCTTTTCATTTCAGTTGGTATCGTTTTAACCAACTCCATTTGTGCGATACGGTCACCGCTGTAAATATTAAAAAGTTTATCTGTATTATTAACCATTGGCACGAAAACTTCATCAACATAATCAGAGTCAATGATTCCTTCTGAAACAGACAGACCAATTCCTTTTACAGCCGCCCACGAAGAGCGAGTGTGAATTCTAACGGAGTATCCTTTTGGAATATCAAATACTAAACCTGTTGGAATTAATGCTCTCTCATCAGGAGCGAGTGTAATGACATCATCAGAACAAGCGTACAAATCAAAACATGCTGCACCCTGAGTTTGTTTGCAAGGTAGTTTTGAATTGGCGTGTAAGGAATAAATTCCGATAATGTTAGATGGGTTAAAATCAATCATGTGTATAATCCTTTAAGTGAATCATACACTTAAAAAATTATGCGTCAAGAAAGATTTCCATCATTTCCTTGCAGTCCAAGTCTGTTAATGTAGAGTTGAGCATTGAGAAGTCTTGGGATATGTCTTTCTGCCACAGCACCTAAAGTTTTTCTTGCAGAGTTACCACCACCAGTCGTGTCAAATGGACCCGGACCACCATTAACTGTGGCGACCTGTTCAAGTAATGATGCAACCTCAACACCAAAAATTAAGTGCGGTGTTTCTTCTGGTGTCGCATCAACGTTGAATTTATATCTACCAAAAATAGTTTTAAATGTGTGAGTGTATTCAGTGGTTTGTGGGGGTACGTTAATAGAAATATGGTCTGCGTTTGTTTCAAAAACCATTCGACCCAATGGTTGAGTAGCCGCACCACCTGTTTCACCATTATACACAGCACCACGAATATCTAAGTTAACACTCATGGTCGCACCCGATGAATGAACCGTATTTGCATCATTTGTTCTACCATCACCTGTAATGGAGAATCGAACCACACAAGTTGCTTCATACATTCCGCCTTGAGTATTTCCAGTTTCTCCGCCTTGGTCATTTGTAAATCCAAATAATCCATTATTAAAGAATGGACCACCAGTGCTACCGGGACCAGAAAAGAATGTTTGAGGACCAAGATATGGTGGAATTTGATTGACATGACCTGCCGCAGTAGTGCCTAAATCACTATCAACAGTTTCACTTGCCTTGGGAAAAGTAAACCCACCAATCAAAACTGAATTTCCAGAGTTCACACTTGTTCTGTATCTTCGCAAATCCTCCACTCTTGAATCAACAAATACACCTGATGAGGATTCTGTCGTGTTGGGGTAAATTGGATTGTTGCCCCGATTGAACTCTTGGAAGCCAAGTAATCGATAAGACCCTTTAAGTTTCGTACCAATATTTGGTACACCATTTCCCCAATGAGATGAAAAATCCGCACCCGGATTGTTTGCAATACTATCTAATCCACCACCTGCGTCACCAAAGTTTCTGTAGAAAACAGAGTCAGACGCTTCGGATGCACCAGTGCTTCCGGTAGAACCAGCAGAACCCGTTGAACCAACCACACTTGAACCAGTCGAACCACGGTCACCTTGTGAGCCAGTGGAACCTCTATCGCCTTGAGAACCTGTAGAACCCACCGCTCCGGCAGAACCAGTTGAACCACGTTCGCCCTGTGAGCCAGTGGAACCAACCGCACCGGCAGAGCCTGTAGAACCTACTGCTCCATCAGAGCCAGCGGAACCTGTTGAGCCTCTATCACCCTGTGAACCAGTTGAACCGACTGCTCCTGCGGAGCCAGTTGAGCCTCTGTCACCAGCAGCACCAGCAGAGCCAGTTGAGCCTCTGTCACCAGCAGCACCGGCAGAGCCAGTCGAGCCTCTCTCGCCCTGTGAGCCGGTTGAGCCTCTTTCACCTTGAGAACCTGTAGCACCTACCGCTCCTGCGGAACCTGTAGTGCCTACTGCTCCATCAGAACCGGCTGAACCCGTGGAGCCTCTTTCACCTTGAGAGCCAGTTGACCCTGCCGGTCCCTGTGAACCAGTGGAACCTCTATCACCCTGAGAACCAGTAGAGCCTCTTTCACCTGTAGAACCAGTTGTTCCTGCGCCTGTTGAGCCAGTTGTCCCTGCTGGTCCCGTTGAACCTGTTGAGCCAGTGGTTCCGATGGCATCAGAACCCGTGCTACCACGTTCACCAGTTGACCCCCTTGGTCCAAGAGGGGCTACTTGAATAACTTTAGCACCAGTTTCGAGCCTACCAAATCCCATGTATTACCTCGTTACTTCTTTATTTATGATAAATGCACCCTCAATCAAGCGAGTTACTTCGCCACCAGAAGATGTTGTTTCAAAATCATAAAAATGCCTACCAGAAATTGTATTTTTCATAATTTCATGCGAAAGAGATAGCATAATACCACCAGTGGTTCCCGTGTCACCACTCAAATCACTATTAAAAGTAAATCCGTTTGCACCACTAAATGAGCCACCGCCTGAAAGAAAAACACCAGTCGAGCCTGTTGCAGGAAATGTAACACCCGTATTAGAAATATCTAAAACAATCCTACTATCTGTTTTAGAGGGGCGCACCTGCATTCTTCCGGTGGTTCCACTCAAGTCTACAGGATTACCCTCGGCATCTTTATAAAGAAAGTAAAACCGTGTCGTTGCACCCTGCTCAACATTAAAATCGTGTTGTCCTACAACCATCTGATTCTCCTATCCTATTTAGGAAACTGAAACGAACTCGAAATCTTCATTCTGGATTGCACCAAGATTCAAGTTACCTGCTTCGGTCTTCTTGTAAAGTGCAGAGTCTCTGCGAATCCGATAGTCTTGGTTTGCATAATCTACAAAATCTGTCGTTGCAACTGCGGTAACTGTAAAAAGATTTTCATATTCATCAAGATTACTAAAGTTCCCAGACGTTGCATCGCCAATCGCAATCTGTGAACCAAGAAGTCTATCGTCATTATTTGCATTTGCGACCACTGCGTGTCCACCAACATCAAAAATAATATTATTTTCAATTTGAACACCACCTTGAGTTTGTGCAGCACCACCAGAGTCGATGCCATTTGCTCCCATGCGAGTGATTGTGTTGTTAGTAAAGTTTCCGTTTCTAGCCTCTGATGTTGATTGGTCAGAGATTCCGTCACCGTGAAGATTATCAATCACACAGTTGATTATCTGTGGTGTGCTGGTATCGCATTTCACACCGTTTCCGTTTCCGCTACCAGATGTGCCTGCACCATAAATGCGACAATTGAACAAAGAGCCTTGGTTAGTGCCACCATTTTGAACAATTGCGTCTAACTTTGTTCCGAGATGAACAAACTCACACATAATACTTTTACAGCCAAAGTTGTTGTGAACCCTTGAGTTGTTATTGCTCGCACTCGCATTCGCGGGCGCACGCATAAAAATACCAACGAATAGTTGTCGAATCGCTTCACCAAAGGTGGAGTTGAGGACACCACCCTGATTGAAACTAGAACTTGTGTTTTCAAAATACAAACATTTGTAAAGTGTAGATGTTCCTGCACTTTGATAAATTCCACCATTGTTCGTTCGGATAATCTTTGGATAGTCGGTGGTGTCAAGATGTGCTTGTGAATCGTCAGACCACTTTGGTTCAAGAAGATTACCGTCTGCATCTGCACCCGCCCAGAAGTGTGGATTGTCTGCGTCCGGGTTGGTTGATGTTGGGATTAACTCTTCGGTGCAGGTGTAAGTTCCGGCAAGAAAAATCCAACGTGTGTTTTGTCGTGTCTCTCCCTCAATCGCAGTAGTCCAAGAAGTTCCCGTAAGTGCTGCCTTTGCGTTCGCAGCAGATGACCCGTCTTGTGAACCTGCTCCAGATGGTGAATAGAAAACATTAGTGAGTGCCATTCGTTACCTCGAATTATAAGTTAAGAAAACTTGAGCCGCTGTTGACCCAGAACTATTTGTATAAATGTCTAAGAATAAAAAATCACCTGCCGTAATCGCAGTTTGATTGAATGCAGATACTTCACCAGTCAAACCAGTAATCCCCAAAGAAGCACCCGTAATGGAACTTGTTGTCGGTATTCCAAAATCTGGACCAGCGATATAAATCGCGGCAGTAAATCCTCCAGTGGAAGTTTGCTTAACTTGTAATTTTGTTATATTTGCATCAAAACTTACTCTGTGTAAAGAATTAGTTTTAGCCCCAGTTGCAATCGATGAGGACGATGAGATTGTAAAGGTAGCAGTGTCAACAGCCGGACCCGTGGAACCAGTTGAACCTCTAGCACCAGCAGAACCAGCGGAACCTGTAGAGCCTACTGCTCCATCAGAGCCAGCGGAACCTGTTGAACCTCTATCGCCAGCAGCACCAGCGGAACCCGTTGAACCTCTATCGCCAGCAGCACCAGCGGAACCCGTTGAACCTCTAGCACCATCAGAGCCTGTTGAACCCCTCTCACCTTGCGAACCAGTTGAGCCTGTTACTCCAGCGGCTCCCGTGGCTCCTGTCGCTCCAGTGATTCCTGCTTCACCCTGTTCACCAGTTGCACCCGTAGCACCCGTTATTCCTCCAGTGCGACCGCTTATAATTTGAGGATTTGCTTTCAACCAAACTGAGCCATCGAAACGATATCTATTGCCGCCAAAAAATGCGATTGAACCTGTTTTTGGATTGTCGGGGAAAAAAGTTTGAGATGGAACTTTACTAAAAGAGGTAGGGGTTTGGTTTAAATTATTTTCATTGGTGGTTTGAGGCGTATTGTTAGCGGTCGAATCCTCACTGCTCGTGGTTGCACGACCAGAACTAGACCTTGAATTACTTCCTCCGTAATTTGCACCGCCACCGTACTCAACCATTAGGCACTCCTAGACCTTTTATTTAGCCTCCTCTTCTTGCGTGCCTTGTCTTTCTTAATTTGCTCTTGTCTATTTTTTCGCAACTGGCTTCTTTTTTCTTTTTGCTCATCTGATTCTTGAAGGTGAACTTGATTTTGCGTTGGCATCTGACCGTTCTTTACCATCCAGTTATGATAGCCCTCATAATTTTTAAGAATTCTTTCACGATGTTCTTCATCAAACAGATTTTGGTCAATCAATTGTTTAGTTGCAGAGTAACCAACCACCCAATCTCCCACGGAGTGTGCGGTCGCAGAAAGTTCATCCAACGCCTCCCACTCGTAAACGGAGCCTTGAATAAACAATAAATCATTTGATGGTTTTGGAATTGATACAGCAATCTTGGCAAAAAGATATCCTAGATGGGGATTACCATTCAATCTGTGAATTCTAGCCAAAGAAATTAGAGGTTCTGACCTATGTGGTCTTAAGTCCCAAGCCCTCAAAAGGTGGTCTTGTGCTTTTGCCCACCAACCCTCTTCTTTATTAAATGGCTCCTGCATCATGCACATGCCCATTCTAAAAATAGAATACCAAATCTCTTCGTCCCAGCCACCTAACTCTGCTCGCTTTTGATACCACGGATATGCCTTCTCAAAGTTGCCAGCGTCAAAGTAGGACTGTCCCGCATAAAAATGATAGCGATGATTATCGGGGTCGTAATTTTCACTTTCAGGATTTAAAAGACAATCAATAAGTGTTTCAGCATCTTTCGTGTATTTTGCTGATTGGTCATCTCCAAATTCTTTTGTCCTATTCCCCATAGTTCTTGCGTCAATCGCGTAGTCTCCATGATGCTGGAGTAGTTTAGGTTGTTTATTTTCTTTTCTAAGACCAACTGGGTCGGCGTATTCGTGAATAACTCCAACATACTCCCACCCCACAGAGAGTTTGAAAATTTGGTTTCTCCACCAATTGATACCACCCCGTGAAATGTTCAATCCAATCGCGTCGTACTCACTCATTTTATCAGGGTATTTAAAATTACCAACGACTCTATCGTCAGCGTCAATGACCCATGCAAAATCTGCTTTGCCCTCGGCGTTTTTTAATGATTGGGTTCTACTTTTACCAAAACCCTTCCACCCCATTTCATACACTTCGCCGGGAATATTATTTTTTTCTCCCCATTCACGAATAATTTCTTTGGTTCTATCAGTTGAACCTGTGTCAGTGATATCAAATCTGTCAACATATTTTGCCATAGAATCTAAACACTCATGGATAATGTGTTCTTCATCTTTAACAATCATACAAAGTGTAACTGTGGGTCTGCTCATTTATTTTCCCTCATAGTATAGAACTGTTTCTTCTAGTTCTTTCTGAATATCAGCGTCAACTTTGAAACCAATTTTTTCTAATTTCTTTGCGGTGATACTATATCTAAAATCATGCCCAAGGCGGTCTTTAACGTATTCAACATGTCTGTCAACTGAAACACCAACACTATCACAAATTCGGGTTACCATTTCAATGTTAGTCATATCTATGCCTGTTGTAAAGTTATAAATCTCACCAATACAATCGCCTTGAATCATCTTATCCACCAGAAAAGAAACTGCCGATGCGGTGTGTTTCACATAAGTCCACTCCCTAACTTGGTCACCTTTTCCATAGACTGGGATTTTTTTCTCATCTCGTAAAGAGCGTAAAATAGTTGGGATGAATTTTTCATCGTTTTGTCTGGGACCAAAATTGTTCGACGGTCTAATTAAAGATGCTCTAAACCCATATGTGTTTTGATATGCGGCAATCAAATGGTCAATCGCCGCCTTCGTCGCAGAGTAAGGATTTCTTGGTTTTAAGGCATCGGTTTCTTTAAATGTTTTTGTTTTTGACACACCATACACTTCGTCGGTTGAAAAATGCAAAAACGGAATATCACATTTACGACAGACTTCAATAAAACTGTGTGTCTCGACCACGTTTGTTTGAATAAAAACAGATGAGTCTTCAATAGAATTATCAACGTGAGATTCTGCTGCGAGATTGACCACAATATCAACACCCGCTAAGTGATTGGGACGAAGACCTCCAATATTCCAATTCATAAATTTAAATTTATCATGGCGGGAGGACAAAGTTTCCATGAGTTCTCTGTCTCCCGCGTATGTCAAAGAGTCAACACCTAAAACCGTGTGCCCATCCGCGAGCAACCTCTCTACAACGTGTCCACCAATGAAACCTGCACATCCGGTTACTAATACTTTCATTCGTGAACCTCTTCAAACTTAATACCTGCTCTGTCTTTATCAGACATGATAACTTCATCAGATTTTAATTTCCAAGGCAAATCAAGAGTTTCATCGAAAGCATTTACGGTCACCTCTCCGGTGGGGTCATAGTAATCTGTGCATTTGTATAAAAGGATTGAGTCCTCTAAAGCCAAAAACCCGTGAAGATAATTTGGAGGACACCAAATAGCCTCACCAGTATTCACAATATACTCATACTTAGTTGCATACATGTTACTCGATGAGTCAACATTAACCACAATATCCTGAATTGAACCACTAATCACCGTTATTAGTTTTCCTTGCGTTGAGGTTTTTTGATGATGCAGTCCTCGTAAAACACCTTTTCTTGAGATTGAAAGATTATCTTGAACGAAAACATTTTCACTCTCAGATGCTCTATACAACTCAGAAAAAGCACCACGTTTATCGTAATAAATTTTTCTGTTAATTTTAACTGGAATATTATTCATTGTTCACCAACCTGTTTGCTAAAAGATATGTTTCCATTGTTCCTGCATCAGTCCACCAATTGTCCAAGAACGAATATGAAAGTTTGCCCGTATCGAGCATGATTGAATTAACAGAGGTAATTTCAAGTTCTCCTCTGTACGAAGGTTTTACGTCTTTGATGTGTGCAAAAACTTTGGGAGAGTAAAGGTATAGACCGATGGCTGCATATGCCTTTGTCACACCTTTTGGTTTCTCGACCAAGTTAACAAGTTTTTCATTCTCAAAAGTACCCACACCGTATCTATGTCCGTCTGGAACATGTTTGAAAAATAGATGACAATCAAGATTAGATTTTTCAAACTGTTTAACGTGCTGTGTGATTGAGTCATTAAACATGTTGTCCCCAAGAATCACACAACAGTTATCGTCCCCCACAAATTTTTCTGCAACACCTAAAGCCTGAGCAACACCTCCGGGTTCGTCTTGAACTTTATAAGTGATATCACAATTATGATTTTTTCCACTTCCTAATAATGCAGAAAAATCGCTCACATATTCTGGATTAGTGACAATGCAAATTTCCTGAATTCCAGCATCAGTCATTTTTTCTAGACATCGAAGCACCATCGGTTTGTCACCAATCGGCAACAAGTGTTTATTGACAGCCACTGTAAGCGGGTGCAAACGTGAACCAGTCCCACCTGCTAAAATCACACCTTTCATAAGTTCTCCTCCAAGAGATTTTTAAGTCTTTCCTCTTCCCGATTTTCCCAGTCATTTGCTTTTTTTTGCTCAGAGTTTATAATCTGTAAAGCCTCTTGCATTTCAGGTTTCCACGGGGATTCTATTTCGTCCATCAACAAATTTACAATACCATGTTTTTTAAACATGTAAAGAAATTCTTCAGTCATTTTAGATTTTAAATCGGCATTGTTTTGATACTGTTCGGGGTGTTGACCAATTGCGACAAAAGGCTCATTTAGTAGGAATAAAGGAACTCCATATTTTTGTTGCATCCGATGATAGAATTCACAATCCATCATCATCGTGACATTCGTATCAAAGAAATTACTATCATCTTTTCTAAAAGCAACTGCACTAGGACTGCTCACTTTATTATGCCCAAAAAATGTATCCTTATGATAGAATGGGTCATGGCAATGTCTCCATCGAGGCTCGACACCCTCCTCAAAAACATGAATATATTTCATGCCAACCCAACCAACAGATTCATCTTCAAAAACGTTATACAAAGCGTCAATGATGGACGGAGAATTTACGATATCATCCTGAAAAAGAGGCTTTATAATATCTCCCGTTGCCTCCTTAATACTATTATTGGTATTGTATGACATGTTCCCACTTGGTAATTTATCACACCTACAGTATTTGATATCATATTCATACTGATTCCATGAAATTAAATTTGCAATTTGATTATCTACACTTTGGTCTGAAATTACCAATTCAAAATTTCTATTGTTAACAATTGACAGGGAGTCAAGCAAATTTTGTAAGAGCATCACTCCCTTACCATTGTATTCGTATGTGGGGACGCAGATGGATACTTTAGACATTTAAACCTCTTTTTTGTATGTCTTAAGTTCTGTTTTGCATTCATCATAAGACTGTAGATTTCCGTCTCTATCTTGCCACATCCAATCCTTGTATAAGTTTTGTTCGGTAGCCCAATACCCATCAGACTGTTCGTGTCTAGCCCAATACTTTGGTGCAACAATATTCTCGATGGTATCGCTTGTAAAAACAGGAAAGAAAGCGAAGGTTGAGTTTGATAGGATAACATGCTTTGCATTTTTGATGACAGCATAATCTTTACCCACATCAAAATGATGACATGGCAAGTCTGGGAAAAAGGTTTTTGCAGATGCCACATCATCGGTGACCACCATGAATTCCATGTCGCTTCTCACCTGCCTCATGTTATCCATTGCCTTTTCCCAATACCGTTTGCTTACCAAGGTAGGACTATTCATATACTCACCACCCCTAAAGTTCATAATACAAAGATTGTCTTTTGTGTATTCGTGAGTATCATGTTCCTCTTTTACTTTAAGCCACTTCTTAATTTCTTCTTTGTGATGCCCAAAGTAATCTTCTGACTGCATGATTCCCATGATGATTGTGTTATCTTCAATATTCTTCATGTCCCAGTCCGTGCCACGAATATCACAGCCAATGTTTGCATCGTGCCAATTGGTGTTCAGGTGTAAGCGAACGCATTTTTCCTCATACACTCTTTCAATATTTTTATCAAACGGAACACCTTTATCCAAGTCCATCCAGTATACACCTTCGGAGTTGAATCTAGGGTCGCCTAAAGCACCCTCTGGATTGTTTATGCAGAAGTCGTATCCTCTATCAGCCGCGATACAGCGAGTGGAAACGTAGCAGTAAAGTTGGTTGCCTAAACCTTGACCATAAAGAATATTTGTCGCAAGCACTTAAGTCTCCATAATTAAGTCAGAGAATTTTTCTCTATTTTCAACAACATATTTAGGCATGTTTTCAGCCAATGAAAGCGGCGTGTATTTCATCTCTGTTCTAAAGAAAATATCTTTACCCTCTTTAACTCGCTGTTCAATGTTGCCTTTAATAAAATCATTATTGTATTCTTGGTGACCCCAACTTTCAACTTTCTTTTTAATAAAGTCAATATTTCCAACCGCTGTAAAATGCCAACCACCATCAGCCACACTGATAGTGCCGTTCTCTCTCAACAGTCTTATTTCTCCGACTGACTTACCTCTTGCACAGCCATATCTCAAGACCTTTGGACCCCACCAATTATCTTCCATTGGACTGTTGAGGTTTAAGTAAAAATGAAACATCTTTTGTCTCAAGGCATAAACTGTATCAGGCTCACACCATTCTTTTACGTTGCCAAAAAGTTCTGGATTCGGAATTTCATCAATGTCGCTGAAAATTAAAATGTCATCATCATTCATGCCTAGCATACCAAACTTAGTAAACTCTCTGTGTTGAAAGTCCCTACACCAGTGTGCCTGTGACCAAGCACCTTTGTGGTCATGGTTATGAAAATGATTTTGTATTTCTTCGTATAAAGATTTTTTATTAGGGTCTTCAAACTTCAATGGAAAATCAACACGGTTAGTGTCGTGATGCTTCACATGAATAATTTTATCGTGAAACTTTTTAAATTTTTCCTTGTTTTCGTCATAGTAAAAAGGTTTGGGGTTTCCAGAAAATGTGTGGTCACACTCACTGATAATAAAGTGGTCAACATATGGGTCAAGTGTGTTGAGTCTAATTTCAAGCAAATCTAACTCATTAAAAAACAAAAAGGCATCATAAACTTTAGTCATCACGCCCACCCGAGCGGTCTATTGTTTTCTTTGCTTATAATTTTTTCAAGACAAAAGAAACCATTACCATGTGGGTATTGCTCAATCCATTTTTCTTTTACTGAACCGAACGTGTAAGAAAAATTAGTGAGTCTGTAGCCACAAGACTCAAACAAATTAATCCACCACTCTTCATCTTTTTTGGTAACGTGGGTCACATCAACTTCATACTCTCTAATTCTAAATCTGTCTTCATCACCCAACGGAATCACAAAGAAAAATTGTCTTCCTCTTTTTTGTAATCCTGTAAGTAACTTAGGTAAATCTCTTTCATGCACATGCTCTAAAATATCTTTGCAGATAACCAAATCATAATATGCGTCTGATGGTTTAGAAACATAGTCTTTGACTTTGGGATGACAGTTTTCAATGGCATAATCACTAATATCTTCACCCGCTGCCTGCACACCAAGAAGTCTTAGAGCGTGAACAAGATAACCTTTTGCACAACCATAATCCAACACAGAGGATGTTTCAAAATAATTTTTAATATCGATTGCCTCTGGTATGGAACGAGTCGGCATCCATCGATATTTTTCGTAACCTGAAATGCCTTTACGCACACCATCTTCATAATATTCACGGGTAAATTGGCTCATCATTTATTCCTTATGCAAATTGATTGTGTTCTGTTCTAGTCACGATGTCATCAATCAATTCATTTTGCATCGCGTACTTACAGTAATGACACGCATGGTGTCTACGGGTTGGAGGTTTGTTATAAAACTCCTCGATACCATCAATATCACAAACCATGAATTGTGATTCTGGCACATAGTTATAGTTATTTTCTAGAGACAATTCAGCAGAGGGACAGGCATAAATATGACCATCTGTAAACAGAAAAGGTTTAACCATATGAATGTAACAATGGTCGTTTCTTCTCTCCCCCTTAAAGTTGAAATCCGACAAGAAAGCATGTTGTAATTTTCTACCCCTGTCCTTTTCATATTTTTGAATAATATCCCTAATGGTATCAATATCTTTTTGGGTTTCTTTTACATCTTTAATCGCGTTGAATGCAATTCTGCAAGGGATTTTCTTTTCCTCAATCCAATCTAACATGCGAATAAAGTTGTCTCTTGTTTGGAATTTTTTTGATAGTCTTTTTCTGGATGAATCTGTCCAATCTCCTGTGATATTAGGGTTTGTCGATGTGTCCAGATTTTCGTCCCACACATACGCAGCGGAGGGTTTCGTGGCTATACCCTCGTAAACGCTAAGGTCATACTCATAACCTTCATAAAAACCGTACATGCCTAAGCGAACCCAATCAAATAACTCAACGATATCTTTCTTAATGGGTCGGTCTACTCCGATTCTTGCACCATTTGTGCAGATGCCCATACCAAACCCGAGTTCTTTTGTGTATTTTGCAATCTCTTTAAACTGAGGGTGTAAGGTTGGCTCGCCACCCCCTGTAAACTCAACACCACGCACCCCGATTTTTTTGAAAGAGTCAAGTGCCTGAAAAACTTTTTCAACCGGAAGTCTATCTTTCATATCCCTGTTTGCAAAGCAGCAAAATGAACATGTAAGATTACATGCGTTAATCAAGGAGATGTGTGCCATCACAGGTGAGGCGGGTTTGCCCTCTTGGATGTTCTGTAATTTGTCTAAGTGTTTCAGAAGTTTTGTTGTGTTGCTTGTAAAACTTCTTCCCTGAACACCATCATCATCTTTTTTAGGCTTTCTGTTTTCGTTAAAAATTGGAACGCCTTTGTGTGAAATTTGAATTTGCGTCATAACTTAGCCCTTTGCTGTATATTTACATGACAAAATCATTACCAAAGCCCGTTCGATAATGTGTGCCTCTGTCATATTGTTTTTGTGAAGTTCGTTCATCAGTGAGTGCCAAAATTCTTTTGGATAATGCAATGCCTGTTTTTTCTCAATGATGTATTGAGAACCGGGAGTAAAATTAATCCAGTCAAGTCTTTCATAATCACTAAAGTATTTATTCATAAATTCGTCAAGACTTCCATAGTTACAACTTTGCTGATTGGAGGCGTTATGCGCACCTATGTACCATGAATTGTTTATTTCCACATACTCTTTATTTTCACATAGCCTACTCCATCCGCCATGAGTGACATCCTCATAACTCTCAAGCCTAGTGAATGTTGTGTTACCAATGATTCTATCAAACTTTTCTTTTTTACAATGGTCAAATGGGTCGCCCTGAACAAATGCCATATGCTCAGGTAATTCATCATAGTTCTCGTAAATATACTCAAAGATATCTCTCTGATTACCCCCAATGTTGGGCTTTGATACGGATTTTAAATCTTCACTAATATCATCTCCCTTATTCCAAATAATATAATCATCTGTGTATTCAGTGACCCAAGAAGGGTCTTCTTGATATCGTGAAACTAAAACAAAAGCGTTGGGACTAATCATGTGAATATTGTACCTTCATGTGTTTACTTGTCAACATTAAACCACACCCCATTTGATTGCGTGTTGAACATGTTTGTGGAAACCAAACGGTTTGATACTGTCTGTTTCGGGACAGGGGTTTTCATGTGAAAACTTTGCCGCGACACTTACTGGAGCAAATTTACAACCGGCTTTTTCAAAAATATGTCTATTATGAACACAAATATTTCCGTCTTCATTGTAAAGATTCGCGTTCATGTGTTTGTAAAAATCTCCGACATTAACTTCAAACACAACATCATGTTTTGTTGGAACGTCTAAAAGTTTCTTGCTTCTCAATGAAAAACCCCCGTTGCCCACCCTGTGTCTATTTCCCCAAGGGTCTGAGTAGGTATCATCACCTCGCAAAATCCAAGGTGCGCCAATGTAATCATATTCAAGCCATTCGTCATTCCACGACTCAGGATTCAATACCCAACTATCATCGTGAACAAAAAGACAGTGAGATGTATTAATATGTTTGTGCAGTTCAAATATGCAAGCATGATTCCACTCTTTCATGTTTTTCATTTGTGGTCCCTGTGACCACTTAATATTTTCTGGTAGATTTTCTGGTTTTTCATGCGAGATGAAAAGCACTTCTCCAAAATTGATTCCTCGCATCGACCGCTCTATGGATGCGATATGTGCGTCGTAATCTACAGACGTAAGAACAAATAGTGTAACATCAGGTAGTTCAATCAAGGGTAATCAACCTTTCGTATTTTTTTCTTTGTTTGATTTGTTTTGCTTGTCTCACTTGTTCAACTAGGGAAACTTTATCATCGCTGAGTGGATTGCATTTGTTATAAGCGTACAAAAATTCATTTACCACAGTTTGTCTTTCTCCAGACATTTCTAGCATGGGTAGCATAAAACTAAGGTCACCAGACATCTCATACATTTCACCCGTTTTTTCATCAATAAAATCATTTGTGTCGATTTTTAAAAACAATTCTTTTCTGAATGTTCTGAGATGTGATGCTAACCACTGATGCTCTCTAAATGTATTCGATTCACACACTGCTTGAGGATATGATGAAAATTCTCTTGGGACATAGTATGATTCACCGTTAAAATCTAAATATGAACCATAGGTCATCCAAATATCATCATTGTATATTTCATTAAGTCTAGACAAAACAGTATCGTCGATGAGCCAATCGTCAAAATCAAGTGTGCAAATGACACTATTTTTTTTAGCCATTTTTACACCACTCATTGTATTTTCAGTTTGATACTGTCTTTTGGTATTTCTAACTAATTTAAAATTTTCATAGGCTTCATAAGTTTTTAAATTTTTATATGTTCCGTCAGTTGTCATTGCGTCTATCGCAATCACATCAAAGTTATCATAGTCCTGTAGTAAGGCACTCTGAACAGATTTGTCTATCCAGTCCACAGAATTATAACCCATCATTAAAATGGTAAAATGTTGTTTAGTTTTCATATTCATTGCGACAAGCCTCAAGATATTTTTTTCTATCGTCTTTCGTCGCTCTTTGGTTGAGCCAGTGACTTACAAGAATACCAGTCGCGTTGTTTTCTTTTGGAGGGACCGTGGCTGGGTGATACGCATGATAGAGATTGCACTTTTTGTTTGCAGCGTAGGTCGCAGCACCATGATGAACATATTCACCATATCCAATATCCTCATTGTATAAAAATTCTAATTTAATCCAAATCAAAGCATCCTCTGGTGCGTATCCCCAAACTAACTGAGGGTCATATCCACCGATGGCATCAAAGTCCACCTGCCTAACCATCAAAGAGCCGCCCGGAGCGTAAGATTTTTTTGGCTCTCCTCCATCGAGTTCTAACGTCACAATATCATTTTTAAAGTATCTCTCGGTGACCTGCTCAGTTTGCTTTTCAGTCAAGTAAATCACTCTTCCACCATAATATGGCTGAACCCAATTCACATCCTCATCTAAACTGACCTCTTTAACGTAATCAATATACTCTTTTGACAAAAGCAAATCAATATCGTGATTAATCAACCATTCACTTTCAAACATTTTTGATGCTAAGTTGTAGCATAGTGAGCGATTCAAAGATTCTCCGCATAAGTCAATGATATCTTTTTGTGGGAAGTAAACACAGGTGATGTTCGAGATGCCGTTGCTCCTTGCGGCAGAAGCAGCGTACTCGAAACCTTTTACATCATTATCTGAAAAAACTAAGGTAAGGTGAATGTCATTATCATTCTTCAGATGGTGATGAAAATTTCTAACAAATAATTGAAGATGGTCATATCTACCTTGCACCGGAATAATCATGTTAATTTTATGAGATTCCATTGGGACATTATAGACAATTGCTTTCTCAATAATTTTGTTATAATCAATTTTTTTAGACCTCGCACGAATAATATCACCGACAAGAGTTCGATTAGTTTTTTCTTTATATGCGTCCTCTAATACTTTGAAAAATGGCTCGACCTTCAAACCGCTTCTCTCAAAAACGTTCCACAAGCCAACCAGAAAAGCAACCGTGCATTTGTATTCCTCGGAACCCTCAACGACTCCCGCATCAACCCATCTATCGTGTTCTCCACTATCCTTAAACGCTTCAATCAAAAGGTCATAATGTTTATTGAATAATTCATTTTCTTTGATGTATTCCTTGAGAATATCGTTGATTACTTTGTTTAAATTTTTTGTCATTTTCATAATAAAATCCAATCATCCAAATAAATGTCTTGCCAATCTTGTGGTCCCTTTGGTCCAAACCAAGTTTTTGGAGCGATAGTTTTACCACCACCAAGATATGATGCCCACCAACTAAAACTACTGTTTGCCATGATGTGACAATTACACATTGACATTAAAAACATATCTCTAAATTCATCATTTGCCATGAATACAGGATTTTCAATCCACGGTAAATGCTCTTTGCACCATTCGACATCATCGGAAAAAATTACGGGACGATATCCCTCAAATTCCTTTAATGCTTTTTGATAATACTCCTCTGGTAGATTGTGATGAACTTCGGACATCATCAAATAGTCTGTTCTACGAATGTGTAATGAAACACATGGTTCTGATGGTAACATGTTTATAGACTCTCTGATGGATGGTCTAAAATCAAACTCATCCTTGATTTCAATTTCATAATCTTTAAAATATTTTTCTGATTGAAAATAACCTCTAATGTCGATATTTGAA
>CAACVD010000655.1_pt1 | contig 16795 bp, 23 predicted proteins | sample 2381771 | NCBI WGS metagenome assembly CAACVD01 (sample SAMEA5211965, study PRJEB30684) | marine metagenome | biome: Marine; feature: Epipelagic; material: Water | collected 2015-10-15 | depth 15 m | reverse complement strand
GTGAAAGAGGTTATGAGGTAATATCATTAGATCTTCAAGATGCAGATATTAATATAGATATTTTAGAATGGGATTACACTATTTTTCCAGTAGGGTATTTTGATATAATATGGGCGTCTCCGCCATGTGGGACTTTTTCTAATTTATGTGTAGGGAATATAGGAAGAAGATTAAAAAGTATTAATATGGAAATATACACAAGAGAAATTATGATAGAGAGACAAGAAAATATCGGTTTACCTATTTTAAATAAAACAAAAGAAATAATTAATTATTTTCAACCGGAAATATTTTTTATTGAAAATCCACATAATTCAAGAATGAAAAATTATATGAATGAATATGATTATTATGATGTGGATTATTGTATGTATTCAAATTTCGGTTATAAGAAAAGAACAAGAATATGGACTAATCTAAAAAATTTTAATCCTAAACTATGTGATAAAAATTGTGGTAATATAATTAATAATACACATTCAAAAACAATAGGCAAAACAACTGATAGAACTACATTACAAGACCGTTATAGAGTTCCTTTCAAATTGATTCGTTCTTTATTTGATACTATGGAAAATCAAAACTTTTATATATAAATAAATTATCTTTTATTTATATATATGACTAATCATTCTAATAAAATGATGCCTATGAAAAAACTTACTGATAAACAAAAAGAAAAGTTAAAAAAACATTCAGTCCATCATTCTCAAAAACACATGCGTAGTATGAGAATGGCGATGATGAGAGGTGCAACATTCAATCAAGCACATAAAGATGCTATGGCGAAAGTAGGTAAATAATTACATTAAGTTATTTAGAAGATTTCTCATTTTTACCATACTTTCCATATATTTACTCATTAAGATATACAATTCTTCTTTTGTAAATCTTTCAATAGTAGTATATTCAAAATAATTTTTCTTTTTACAAAAAGGACAATCAAAATGAAAGACACAACATTCACCACAAACCTTTAATGTTTTTACCATACATGTAGAACACATAGAACCATTAGGACAACACTTATAATTAAAGAATTTATTTTTATTCTTATCTTCATAACAGATATTACAAGTTTTAGACATTCTATATTATATATATTGATATTATTTAAAATGTATTAACTTATGGGCGTGTAATGCTTCCAAACTATTAAAAGTAGATGCAAGACCTTTCGGCATTTTTTTAGTAAAGTTAGATGTTTTTGTATCGTAAGTTTTCACTTTTCCAAAAGGAATCATCGTCTCTAAACCTTTACTGACTACATCGTTTCTAGTTCTATGATGTACCACTTTATCTTCTAATGCTTTCTTTGATGCTTTTGATACTTTTGTTTGATCTCGTAAAAAAGGATGACTAGCAGCGTTAAAAGTGTGTACTTCTCCATTATCAATAACTCGTCTTCGTATTTGATTACTATTAGCGATAGAGTGCTTAATAACCCCACTTCCTAATGAATGTCCGGTGAGTATTACTTTATCATCATCATTCGTATCTTTCAAAGCATTCTTTATACGATTTCTTCTTTTTCTAAATTCATTACTATGATGAGATTGACCTAATGCGAATGTAATATCCGCCATTACATCAATCCCAGTTTTTTTTCCACTAGTATCAGTCCCACGAACCGCCACGACACTTTTCCCATCGGTTTCATTTCTTAATGTAAGAACATCTCTATTACTATGTTGTCTATCAACTACATATCCAGTATCTTCCAAATCTGCATTTATTCGTGCGATTCTCTGATCCTTATTTCCACTTTCCAACATTCTATAAGTTGCTTCACTAAATCGTGCCTGATGTGATACATTTTCAGTCATTATATATATATATATTATATTTTAAATTTTAATTTTTTCCGTTCAATATCACCTTTTATTTTTGTTCGTTTTTTTAAAAATTCAAAATACTTCTTACTCATTAATGTTCTTTCATCATTAGGATTTATTACCCTTAATCTTTGAGTCATAACATTAGTTATTTGTGAATTTCTAGAATGTGTAATATCATTTTTATTATATAGTTTTTCTAACTTTTTAATTGTATCTTTTACATCATTTAAAGTCTTATACTTTATACCTATTGTATCATTAGGATTAGCATCACTATAAAGGTCATATTTTTCAAAAAAAGTTTTCTTCTTTTTTCCAGTAGGATTATCACTCATATATAATAACATATATATTTATTTATCTTATTATATACATAAATTTTTAATTTAAACCGATAATACAAATGTTTGACTTCCTTTCATATCTAGAGTTAGTAGAGAGGTGTATTGTGCGAAGAAATCCAAAGTAGTAGCACCAGAAGGAGCGGTAGAACCATATTTTAATTGTGCTTGTAGAACCGAACCAATTGTGGAGATTCCGCTGTAAATTCCTGGGTCATCATTATTACTTCTCATGCTCTCTGTATCAATTTGAACGAGGAAATTACCACAATTAGCGGTGTTATTACCTGCTGGGTCTTGTGCGGCGAAACCAGCCCCATTATTTACACGACTATCGTGGTCCGTAGCAACTAACGCTCGGTCAGCAACCAAAAGTTCCGCCAACGCTTCACTTGTTTGATCGGTAATTCTAATAGGTCGTGAAGGAATGCTCTCACCATTCAATAATAACTGCACTTCTTCTAAATCCCTTCTTGAACGATTACCAATAGCAATTTTAGCAGCGGTAAGGTTCGCTTGATTTCTTTGAGAAATAATAACACGGTTAAGAGATGAAAAAGCAAATCCTAAATTAGCGACATGTGTTTGACTAGCAGCGGCAGTAATCGTAGAACTTGTATGACGATAGTCATCTGCTACAATTTCAAATTTATCATCAACGGAACCGGAAACGGCAGCAAAAGCGGCAGCGTCTAATTCAACAACATTATAGATTAGTTCTGGTGTATTAATAGCAATTTCGGCATCATTAGCAGCTCCTAGTGTTCCCAATAAAGCACTTTCTAATTGAACTTTAATAGTAATATTATCACGACTAAATAGAGGTATGTATTTTTTTGAATTAGCGAGGCAATTCATTACAAATGGAAGAACAAAAGAGGCATTAGCACCATTAGCAATAGTTTGTCCCACCGCAGCTTCACCAGCACCACCAGCACCAAATAGGACAGCCCCTACTTGTGCGCCGTATTGAATGGATGTATCAGTATCTACAAAAGCACTATGAAGAACATTAAAATTATCAACGGAAGAAATAGTTTGACCTGATGTAAGTATATCAACCTTTTTAATGAGGGCATAAGCACCAGATTTACCTTCCAACTGAATATCAGCACCGTTATTATTTGCTACTTGAAATTTAAAATACATGGTAGAATTATCTAAAAAGGACGCCATTTGATTTCCTGGAATTCTAAACTCTACGGTTTGACCCAAAGTAGCAGAAGAGGTATTTGTGGATGGACTAACCACGCGGTAAGACCGTGAGTTCATAGCACGAAGGCGCTTTGAACCATACGCTAAAAGATGTGTAGACGCTTCACTCGGCATCATTTCGGACATTATATAATATTACTATATATAATTTATTTCAGTTTTTTTTTATTAAAATTCCTAAAATTAAAGTGTAGGGGTATAATCATTTAATAACATTTCACTAGTATCTACTGGATTAGCATATTCAAATTTGAGAACAAAAAAGGCATTTGTTATGGCTGCTCCCAAAGCGGTATTTCCTTGTGCCTTTAATTTTAAAGTAATTGTTGTAGGTCTTGCATTTACTAAAACTTTGAATCTATCACTATTAGAAATTTGTAAAGGGTCGGTATTTGCTCCCTTACATACACCATATCCTAAATACAATCCATTATTAGCACTATTAAATTGATTTTGACCTATATTATCATAATATACTAATATGTAATCATCAGTAGAATCTGCTACGAAATTAAAATCTACTAATGAAATACTACATACTGTACTTCTTTGATTTGTATAATAGGTTGAAGGAATATCAAAAGTTAATGTATCATTATTAGCATCTAAAGTTGTATTTCTAGCATTTGCTTGATGTAATACTACAATATCGTTAATCTCCATTATATATATAATAGTATAATATTTTATTATATATATATTTTTCTATATTTTAATCTATTGAACTAACATATTGACCTTTGCACCGAATTGCGCCCCTTGTCCTGCTAACACGATGCCGTCTTCTATTGCTTCTGCTAAATCATCACTAGTTCTTACGGTTCTTACTTTTTCTACAACTGATCCTGCACCACCAACTATTCCACCACCTTCACTTAACATACTTCCCGCTTGTGCTAGTTGTGGGTTTCCTGTTGCTAATCCTGCCTTCTCCATAGCATCTCCTAAAAATTGACTTCCTTGTGCTACTTTTTTAGTTCCAAATGAAAATTTTTTCATACCTTTATTAGCGAATTTTCTTACTCCTTTAATTTGTCTTCCAAACTTCATTATATAAATATATTAATATTTATTTTTCTTTATTATTTTTATCATTTTCAACTATAAGGTCATCTTTTTTTAAATAATATTGATGTAGTATTTTTTGATTTCTTTTATATACATAATGGAAAGACAAAGTTAAACTAAATTGTCCGCCATTTAAAACTAATTCACGATCTCGGTCATCAGTTAAAACAATATGTAAACTATTAATCTCTCTACGATTACAAATAAAATAATGGTTTTCCGGTTCATCATAAAAAATATATCCACCTAATCCAGATTTTACATTTATTTTTGCTATTGTATTATCTACTGCTCCACGACTATCTAAATTATTTATTCCTAAATTTTTAATACCAACATATATACTAGATATACCACCTAGTAAAATTGTATCAACACAAACATAAGAAGAACTTGATGATGTAGGTAATTGATTTTCTAACCCTATTTCCATATCAAAACTACATTCAGTTATAGAAAAATTAGTATTACCGGTAAATGTATATTTAAAACTCTGATCGTCAAAAGAAACAACCAAAGAAGATAATCCTGTATCACTTAAAAAACTAGCACCTGAAAATTTACTATTAAGTTCATCTTTCATTTGTGTAGCATTATAGTTTTTAGGTGTAAGTGTAATTTGATGACTACCACTAGTAGAAGAAATAGTAAGTGTATTAAAACCTGAATTAATATTATATAGTGTATTCGCCATTTCAAAATTAGTTAATCCAACTAAAATATTCTGGTCTGGTGGAACACTAATAAAATCTTGAAAGTTAAAAATCTTATTAGAATCTCCTTGTGTAATACTTGCATTATCACTTTGAAGATAAACATTTAATCCTGATTTATTAGTATCGTTTAAAGTACTATTAGGCATATATTATAAGTAAACATTTTTTTTATCTAAAATTAAATCTAGGTTGTCTTCCTTCTGCTCTTGCTTGTAATACTCCATCTCTATTACTTCTTTGACTACTACTTCCACTACTACTGCCTCCATTATTATTTTTTGCTTGTGCTACTCTACTTCTTGCTTCATCTGCTCCTAATTTTACTGCCGGTGCTACTCCCAAAGTCAAACCACCATAAGCATAATCTACTATTCGTCCTACGGTGGCTGCATCTCTACTACCAACTCCTAATTTTTGTAATTCTCTTTCATACATAGAACCTGGGTCGTATAACGCTACTGCGGTTCTTTTTAATATTTTTTCTGCTTTTTGCTGTTGCTTCGCTTGTTTTCTTGCTTGTTTGCTATTCTTAGGTTTTCCGCCGAGAAACATTATATATATATATTATTATATTTTATATTTATTCCATATTTTTTTATCAATTTCTCGTGCTTTACCATTCATAATTACACTTGCTAATCTTGCTCTACTCCAACTAGTAGGAGTTTGATTAGGTCGTGAACCACTTGAATAATATGCTGCTATACCTTTCGCTAAAATTTCTTCTATACCTTTTTTCTTTAATATGTTCTTCTCAATAAAATCAAAATCACTTATTTTAGTACCATATTTTTCTTCAAATTTTTTAACATGACTAGACCTTTTAGATTTAAAACTTTCTACTTGTGGTCTTTCTTTTCCTTCTTTAATTGACTTTACTTGTTTTTCTAAATCTTTATCGGTTAAACTTTCTGGTATATATTTTTTGTTTATTGATCTTCCATCTTTTATTTTAAATCTTTTCATATAATCTTGTAAATTTTTTTCAACACTTTTACTATCACCCCATAGAATAAATCTGGATGCTGACCCTGCATTTATTTTCGTCCAATCTTCATTTACTCTATGTCGTTTTATATAATTTTTCTTTTTTTCTTCACTACCGCTTTCAGTAAAAGTTTTACTATTTTTTGCTCCAAAATGTATCGTTCTTGTAGGATTACGAAACACCATTACATATTTTTTTTCTTTTCTAGGTGATTTTTTGAAACTTATTAATATAGGCATATATATATTAATAAGAAACATTATATTATCTAAATAAAATTCTTTGCTTTCATAGGTGGTAATTGATGTGGAGAGAAGGCACTAGAACCATAATTATTTTTAGGCATCCTAGTATTAGGTTCAACCATAAATGGTTGTTTATAATTAATATTATGTGGTCTTATAGTATTAGGAAAATTAAATGAATTAATTACTTTCGGTTCTAAATCCACAATAAATTGTGCTGGTCTTTGTTGTGGCGGTAGTGGTAAATTTCTCATTTGCTCTACGAGATCAGAGGGGTTATTAAATCTACTCATGTATATTATTATATTATAAATTATTTTCTATTATATTTTCTTGTAATTCAATACCTTTTTCTTCTTCTACACTATTTTTAGGTGAACTAGAACCGGAACTTTCCGTATCGCTACCTACCATTAATAAATTAGGTGGGATGACTATCAACTGGTCTGTTTTAAATCTTGATTTTAGAAGATTACTACTCTCTACTAATTTACTATATGTATTATATTTTTTATGTAAATATGATAAACCACTTTCACCTCTTTCATCTGGATTCAAAGATAATACTTTATATATATCTATTGCTAAACTATAAAATTCTTTACTCATATCATTTTCTAATTTCATGTTCTCATTTATGTTAAGATACAACTTAACTGATGAAATTAAGGTTATGCATGTATTAAATCCACATCCTATAAGATTAATTGTATCTTGTTCTAAATATGTATTTGCTCCCATTAGAAAACTAGCACTAAAAGATGATAAAAATAAAATAGGAAGATCAAAGTATTTCGCATAACTTTTGAAATGGTAATATCGTTTTCTGTGATATTCACTTAAATTAACTGAATTTATCCTTACATTTTCCAATATCTTGTATTCTGTTTCACTCCAAATATTATTAATATTCATATACTATATTATTACATATTTTTTAAATTATCAATTTCAACTTTTAATTCTTGTATTGCCTTTACTGCTACTGCTAAAATATCAGTATAATTTAATGATTTAATTGTAGTATTATCATCTTCACTATGACTATCAACTACGGAATTTTTAAATATGTCTATATTCATAACCTCATCTGCTATAAAACCTATCTCATAACGAACTTCATCTCCTTCATTTAAATTTGTATATCCACCATTTCCATCACTTATCAAAGTATAATTTTCATCGTAGATTTGATTTGTTTTTAAATATTTTACTGCTTTTAATTGATTTATAGATTGAAGGGCATTCTCTACTGCTATTTCATTATGTTTTAATTTATTATCACTTATCGTAGCATAACCAGTAGCACCAATAGAACCGAAAGGACTATGTAGTGAATAACTCCCACTTAAAGTTGTTCCACTTCCACCAGTCATAACCGCCATTCTGTTCCTTGCTGTTATGTTTTGAATTTCTACATCTGTGGTATTAGTTAAGGTTGCTTGTTTTCCATTTATTTGAGTTTGTATATTTCCACTTAAATTATCTAGATAACCAAACTCGGTATTAGATATATTTCCATTAGAACCTATCAAATTAGCATTTAATCTATTACTACTATCTATTGTTGCTTGTTTCGCATCTAACTGGGTTTGTATATTTCCACTTAAATTATCTAGATAACCAAACTCGGTATTAGATATATTTCCATTAGAACCTATCAAATTAGCATTTAATCTATTACTACTATCTATTGTTGCTTGTTTCGCATCTAACTGGGTTTGTATATTTCCACTTAAATTATCTAGATAACCAAACTCGGTATTAGATATATTTCCATTAGAACCTATCAAATTTGCGTTTAATCTATTACTACTATCAATTAAATCTTGTTTTCCTTGTGCTGCTATATTAGTAAAATATACTAGCGTTGCCGTTGCTGATGATAATTTAGCGTCTAACTGGGTTTGTATATTTCCACTTAAATTATCTAGATAACCAAACTCCGTATTACTTATAGAACCATCATTTATTAAATTAGCGTTTAATCTAGCACTACTAGTTATCTCTGGTTGTTTCGCATTTAATTGAGTTTGTATATTACTAGATACACCTTGTAAAAATTCAATCTCATCTGCCGTTGCCGTGGTAGAAACTAATTTTTTATTACTATCAGTAGTTAAACCTCTATTTGCAGTTAAGTAAGTTCCGTTTATTTCAGTAGTTCCTGTTAATTTATCAGCACTTATATTTGATGTAGTTAAATCTATGGAAACTGAACCAAAAGTTTGACCTAATATATTTTTAGACATTATCTATATTAATATTAGATATTATTTTTTTATGTAATCTTCGTTCTTTTCTTTGTTTATTAATTCTGTCTTTATTTTGATTATAGTAGTATCTTTGATATTCTGCTTTTGTTCTACCTGGGATCACTTTATTTACACATGTATTATTTTCAATATAATTTCTTTCTAATAATTTCAGTTCATATTTTAATGTATCTAAATCATCGTTTTCAATACTATCAATCTTTTCAAAATTAAAATCACCACGATCAAAAATATCGTATGCCGTTGTGTAAAAACTTTTACCATTTTTGTATCTATTATAATCTCGTTTATGTCCTGATTTTCTAGCACTTAAAGACTGGTAAGTACCACCATAATAAACATCATTATTAGTATTATCCACTATTTTATATATAATACCTTTCATATATAATATAGTGAGAAAAAATTGTCTAATAAAAATCCTTAAGTATTTTTTATTAAATCTTTAGGAAAATATTTAGTATTTCCTGAATGATATTCAATATACTTTCTCATTTTTATGTGTTTTTCTGGAAGAAGACCGAATCTTCTATATAGTTCAACTCTATATATGAATTTATAAACTTTATTGTATCCACCTTCTAAATACATTTTATTTAATGTAGGAACTGGTATTAAAAAGAAAATCGCTAAATTTCTAATACAAACATCTAATACACCAAATCTTTTTTCAAAATCCTTAGCATAAAAATTTTTCCTTTGAACTTTTTTCATCATATATAATAACTAAATAAAATATTAATCAAACCTCACTACAAAATCACCAATTTCTTTTTTTACTAAACCACCTCTATGTTCTTCAATCTTTTTTTTACTACAATCTGCTAATATTTTATGTACTGAACTATCAAAACCGGGAAATTTTTTAGCGTAATAGTCTTCATCATATATCTCGTAATTGAATCTTTCCCAATCTATTTTTTCACTACTATTTTCATCTGCATAATTAGAAAACATATCTACAAACTCTTCTAAATCTTTTTGTCTGAATTCACTCCAACCATTATCTTCTAATATAGTATCTTTTTTATTATTAGGATTACAATCTATTGTATCTTCACAATCTAATTTAGCAAAAGATTTATCCAAAGTTTCTTTAGTATAGGAGTTTTTTTTTCCTATACTGGAATTTAATAAAATATCTAGATTTTTTTTTTCTTCACTCATTATATAATTATGGAAGAAAATAATATTGATGAAATTACCGATAATTCTATTGAAAAACCTAAAAGAAAGATGAGTGATAAACAAAAGGAAGCACTACGAAAAGGACGAGAAAAAGCACACCAAAAATTAAGAGAAGCAAAACAACTACAAAAAGATCAAGAGAAAGAAAAGGATATAAAATTCAAAGAAACGGAAGCTGAACCTATCCTTAATGTTAAACATGATGAAGAAGAAATAGAATATGTATACAAAAAGAAAGAAAAGAAACAAAAACCAAAACCTAAAACTAAACCAAAAAAAAAAGTTATTGTAGTAGAGGAGAGTTCTTCAAGTGAAGAGTCAAGTGAAGACGAACAAATAGAGTATGTAAGAAAGAAAAAACCATCTAAAAAAGAAACACCAACACCCCAACCACAACCCCAAACAATAGAAAAACCAAGAAAAAAAATAATATTCTATTAATATAATATATATGGAATTTATAGAAACTGAAAATAAAAATATAGAACCTGTTTCTAAAGTTAAAATGAATTTAGATGGACTATTAGCACAAGATATACCATCTCCTTTACCTAAAAAAAGTGGTTTTAATATGGTAATAAACGGACCTTCCGGTTCTGGAAAAACGAATATACTAATTAATATTTTACATCGTAGAGCAAAAAACGGAAAGAGACAAAGTCTTCGTAGAGTATTTGATGCAGTTGTTATTGTATCTCCTACATTAAAATCATTAGGTAATAATATTTTTGAAGATTTAGAAGATAAAAAAAAATTTACTAAATTTGATGATAATATGTTAGATGGTTTAGAACAAATTTTAGAAGAGATGAAAGAAAAACGAGAAGAAGAAGATGATAATTTTTTTACTTTATTGATTCTAGATGATGTAGGTTCGCAATTAAAAAAGAATAGAAAAGTAGAAGCAAGGTTCGCATCCCTTCTACAAAATAGAAGGCATTTAGGCGGAGGAGGTTTAAGCGTCATTAGTATCACACAAAAGCATCGTGATATGCCCCTAGCGATCAGAAATAATTTAACACATTACATTAGTTTCTTACCAAAGAACCAACAAGAAAAAGAAGCAATTTATACTGAATATGTATCTTTACCAAAAAAACACATGAATGACTTTTTTAATTTCTTCTTTAAAAATAAATTTGATACTATGATGATAGATATGAGTAATCCGCCGTTTGACTTTTATCATAATTTTAATCCAGTTGAATTTACAAAAATATAAAGGAAAAATAAAATATATTATAATTTATAATATGGACGAAAAAGTTATTATCGTGAAACGAAAGAAGAAAAAACCTAAAAAAGATAAAAGGAAAAAGAAAACTAGGTCAAAACCAACGATGGAACAAAAAGTATCTCAAAATGTAAAAGTAATAATTAATGAAAGAGCAAGACCACGGAGAAATAAACCATTAGCGGTAAAAGGTTATAATACACCAAGATTATCCATTCAACCACCTACGATTATCCATAAAGGTATAGATGCGGAAAATGCACTAAATAGTTTTAGGAATATCTATGATACACGAGTACGAGCATTAGAAAGAGGATTAAATGGTGTAAACGGAAACATTAATAATCTTACATCTCAATTACAAAATAATAGACCACCGCCTTTAACTGCACCTGTTCCATCTTCAAATACATCAGTAATGGGTGATGAAGAAGGGCAGAGGATATTAGACGAAAGATTAGCACAAAGAATAGAACAAGAACAACAACAACAATATAATACTTTGAAGAAAGATTTTTATAACAATCAAGAAGGAGAACAAGACCAAATTTTTGAAAATTTTATTAATGAACCATTTATAGACCCAAGATTAATAAGAGTTGAAGCACCACTAGCACCAGCACAACCAATAGAACCGGTAAGAGTAGAACCAATAATTATAAAGAAAAAAAAGAAATTTACAAGAGAACAAAGAGAAGAACGAGAAAGAGAACAACAAGAAAAAAAACGACAAGCAAAAGAGATTGTAAGCATGGAAGGAGAAGAAAAAGCACAATTAAAGCAATTAACTACACGAGAAAAATCCATAGAGTATCCAGTCAAAGAAATAGATACTGCAGATGACGACAAACTATATGGTATGATTTTATCATTAGGAGATGAAGACAAATTTTTTGATAATTTCGGTGGAATAGCAAAAGGAAAAAGAACGGAAGCAAAAAGTTATGTTAAAAATGTAGTAAGTAAAAACCGTGAAGCAAGACAACTGAGACAAGAAAAAAATATTAGAGGTCGTAAATTACCGCAAAATCTCTTTCGCAATTTGTAAAAAAATATTATCTTTCATGTATATAATGTTAAGGAAACCACAAAAATTATATTTATTAATCGTATTTAATGATTTAGAACAAAAAGAAATTATATACTTAGGTAAATTTAAGAAAATAAAAGATATTCTCGCTTTTACAAAAAATAAATTAAAATATAGTGATGTAGCACATAGAGAAACACGATGTTATAATACTTATAAAAATTTATTTAGAATTGTTAAAGTATCACAATTAGATAAAATTAAGTTCTTTAACTAGTCATCGTTCTTTAATATATATATATATACAAGAAACTATTTAAAAAATATATGTTATAATAATATAATGAGAAGTGAGTCATTAAAACTAGCACAAAAAAAATATCATGAAAAGATTAAGAACGATCCTATTTTTATTCATAAACGAAAATTATCACAACAAAGATATAGACAAAAAAATTATGAACGATGTTTAGAAATTAATAGAAATAGTAATAGAAATAGATATAATCAAATTGATAATATTAAGGAACATAAAAAAGAATATTATTTAGCAAATAGAAATTATCGTAATTTAGATACATTAGGTAAATCATTAAACCTTCTATTCGCAGAATGTTAACAAACTAATATTTTATAAAAAATTAAAAACATATAGTTTTTTATAAAATACTTTTTAAAATATTAATTTAATAAAAAATAAACTTAAAGAAATATTATCTATGTATATTATATAATGACGAAGTTATTAAAAAGCGTAAATAAAAGTTTTGAAAATTTTTCTATAAATGATAAACGAAAGATAAGGAATGAACTCAACTTAAAAAATATAAAATCTGTTATTAAGTTCGCTAGGGATGCTGGGATTAATTTAGGTAAGAGAATTAAAACTCAACAAAAAAGGGCATTCAATTATGCACGAGATATTTATAATGATATTGTAGATGAAAAAAATAAAGTTATTAAGGAAGAAAGAAGGGAAAAGAAAAAAAATGAAACATTTAAAAAATCGTTTATTAAAAATTTAACAAATAAAAATGAAAGAATTATCCGTAATCCTACACAAGAAAGATTAAGAACAACATTAAATATCATGAAAGATAAATTTTTAGAAAGTGGTAAAAGATATAATATGACTAGTGGTAAAAAACATTATGCTTTGAATGATGCTACTGTTAGTAGATTACTAGATAATTTAGATGAACTATATCTAGAATCTATTACACAAGGAGAAGGTAGTGATATAGAAATTATTGAATTGATTAAAAAAGTTAAAAGTGTTAAATTTTATGAATATGTTAATAAAAAGTCCTACAACCTAAAACCTAAATTTTTTAAATATTCTCATAATATCAAAGGTTTAGATTTAACTGAATTACAAATATATGAAGATTTCAAAGCATCTTATTATACTGAAAACTGCTTTATCCATTCCTTAATGGGACTAGTAAATGAAAAAATTATTAATGATTGTAAATTAATGATTAGGTCAAAAGAAACAAGAGTTAAAGATATTAAACAAATAGCTGAAAAACATAATTTATATATTCGTGTACGTGTAGATGATAGTCATTATAGACACTATAATAAAAAAGGTTCTACTACGATTAATCTAGGTATATTAGACGACCACTATTTTATAATTAAAAAAATACCAGTAAATTCATTTGCTCTCATAAATTATTTTGATATATATGATAAAAAAGATTGGAATAAAATTTTTAGAAAAAGAAATGATTACTATATAAGAGAAGAAAGATTTATTGATAGTTGGAGTGTTGTTAAAATATTACTACAAAATAAAGATACTCATTTAAGAAAAATAGTAAAATGTGATGAGTTATATAAAACTGAATACTTTGATAAAATAACTGATATTGAAAGTTTAGATTATGGTGATAATAATATAAAAGAAAATGTATATGCCGAAAAGGATAGTTTATATAGAATAAAAAAAGGTGAAGCGTTTGGATTATCTATTGTGGAAACTAAACCATATAATAACATATACTTTGATTTTGAAACTAATCCACATACAACACCTCATACTCCTTTTTTAGTTCGTTGTTGTTTTGCTACTAATAATGGTGGTGTAAGACATAAAGGTTTTTATGGAAAAGATTGTGGTTTAGAGATGTTAAGATTTTTAGGTTCATATTTTAGACAACAACCATTAAAACTAATAGCACATAATTTAGGTTATGATATTAATTTTATTGCCGGTTATGTTGCTAATTTAGAACTAATAGAAAGTGGTTCTATGTGTAAAGGTGGGACTGGTGTATTTTATTTAGATAAGAATAGAAAAGTTCCTATTAAGTTTCAAGATAGTTATGCACTTATTCCTACTAAATTATCAAAGTTTAAAGATATGTTTGGAATTGAAACTGAAAAGGAATTTATACCTTACAATTTATTAACTGCTAAAAATATTGAAAATAAATATATTAGTTTTCATAAGGTTAAAGAAGGTGTAATAAAACAAACTAAAACAAATTGTATAGGTTATAATCCTCCTAAAAGTATGATTGATTCTAATTATAACTTAATGATGGAGAACGGTAAAAAATGGGATTGTATTCATAACAATAAATTTGATATAGTAAAATATTGTGATAAATATTGTTATTATGATTGTAAAGTATTAAAAGAAGGATATGAGAAATTTTGTGAGATGATTAAAGAAGTATGTAATATGAACGCTGACGCTTATATGACTATCGCACAACTGGCTGATGACTATTTGAAAAAAGAAGGTTGTTATGATGGTGTGTATATGGTAAATGGTGTAGTTCGTGAGTTCATTCAACTATGTATGGTAGGCGGTAGGACTATGTGTGCTAATAATCAAAAACAATATCAATCTGGTGTTAAAATAGACGATTATGATGCGTGTTCGCTATATCCTAGTGCTATGGAAAGATTAGGTGGTTTTTTATTAGGAAGACCGAAGGTATTAAAACAATTAGATTATGATTTTTTAAAAAATCAAGATGGTTATTTTGTTGAAATAAAAATAAAAAAAATACCTAAACATTATAGGTTTCCTTTGATTTCATATAAGAATAATGAAGGTGTTAGAGTTTTTAGTGATAATGTTGAAGATTATAAACACAATAGTGTATATGTAGATAAGACAACACTAGAAGATTTAATTAAGTTCTATGAAGATAATAACTCACCACGAGATTTTAAATTTGATATTATCAAAGGTTATTATTATGATGAAGGTAGAAATATGAAATTAAAACCGGTAATACAACATTTATATAACACTAGATTGGAAATGAAAGCAGAAGGTAATCCTATACAAAATATATATAAATTATTAATGAATAGTTCTTATGGAAAATCATTATTAAAACCTATTGATAATGAAATACATTATATCTATACAAAAAAGAAAGCTGATAAATTTATTATGAATAATTATACTCGTCATATAGAAACTGATGAATTAACTTTTAATGATATGTGGCGTGTGAAGGTTTCAAAAACAATAAACGAACATTTCAATAATGCTTTATGTGGTGTTGAAGTTTTATCTATGAGTAAAAGAATCATGAATGAAGTTATGTGTTTAGGTGAAGATATTGGTATAGATATTTATTATCAAGATACTGATAGTATGCACTTAAAAACCGAAGATGTACCTAAATTAGAAAAGAAATTCAAAGAAATATATGACCGTGATTTGAATGGGAAGAATATGGGACAATTTCATACTGACTTTGAAAGTAAAGTTTTGAAAGGTGAAATATATAGTAAGTGTTTTATAGCGTTAGGTAAAAAATGTTATTTAGATGTATTAACTGATGATACTGGTAAAGAAGATTATCATATTAGAATGAAAGGAGTAAGTGGTGATAGTGTAAAGTATCACGCAGATAAGGATTATGATGATATTAAACACCTATATGATAGACTACATAAAGGGGACGCAATACCATTTGATTTATGTTGTAATAATCAAAAAGTTTGTTTTGAGAAAAATAGTGATTTCACTATAAAATCAAAAGATAGTTTTTGGAGAGTTATATGTTTTGATGATGATAGTGAAAGTAAGAAAGAAAAAATTAAAGGTATACAAGAAGCACTAAAAAAAAAAAAACTACTTAAATAAAATCCTATGTTAAACTTAAAGAAATCATATAGATTTAAATATAATTAAAAAAACAATATAAAGAAATATTATCTATGTATAGTATATAATGGCGGGATTTCACACGAAAACGTTTACAAAACACGATGACTATATGACCCCTAAAAGTGCGTGGGAAGCAATAAAGGACTATATACCTAAAAACAAAAAAATATGGGAAAGTTTCTATGGTGATGGTAATAGTGGAAAATATTTAACTGAAATGGGATTTGATGTTATACACGAAGATATAGATTTTTTTGATGATAATGTAAGACCTGAATATGATTTGATAGTATCAAATCCACCTTTCGGTTATAGTAAGGAAGTTATGGATAAACTATATGAAATAGATAAACCATTTATAATCATATTTCCATCAAGTAAAATAAATACACAATATTTTAGGAAATGGAAAAATAGAAATATACAAATAATTATACCTCGTAAAAGAATTCACTTTAATAAAATACACCAGTCCCACCTTTACACATAGAACCACTTTCTATTAGTTCTAA
>CAACVD010000654.1_pt1 | contig 16804 bp, 30 predicted proteins | sample 2381771 | NCBI WGS metagenome assembly CAACVD01 (sample SAMEA5211965, study PRJEB30684) | marine metagenome | biome: Marine; feature: Epipelagic; material: Water | collected 2015-10-15 | depth 15 m | reverse complement strand
TGAGTTCGAGCATAAATACATAGCATCTCCCCTAAGTCGTATGCAGGAGATTATCTTCCTTAATTTTACGGGATTTAACTTGTATTTTATATTACTGTTTCTCTCATTAAATCTTTTACAAATTAATGATCCACTTATAGCGTTTTCTTTACCTTTATAATTCAACAAACCGTTTGCAATTAATGGTAGAATCTTAGTTAGTTCGTATTCTGTTAAATCTTCAGTTATATCTTCAAAATTTACAAGCATAATAAATTATATATTATTGATGTTAAAATAGTTATAAATCCCAAATAAAGAATGAGATATTTTATAAATTTATTGTATTTTTTCATTTACCTATTTTTTTAATTTCTCTTTGCCCTGTAAGCATACCAATACTTTTGATTCTATCCTGGTATATTCTAAATTGATTTACCTGATTTTTTTGTTTTGATAGTTGCTTATTCTTTTTGTAATCTCTTAAAAACTTATTCCAGGTCGGAACATTTATAAATATTGGAGGATCATTGGTTCTCAATCCCTCGTTTAATGCATACTTTATCTCTTCCATCTCCATTGAAGAATATTTAAGAGCAATATCATTTACAAAGTTTTCAGTCAATACAATTAAAGTATCTGCTTGCGGCCTTTGTTGTAATTGTATAAATAATGAATTTATTAAATCATAACATTCATTTTTTAAACCTTTTAGATCGTATTTATACCGATACCATATTTGATTCGATTTGTCAGTCATTTATCTGTTTTTTAACTAAAATTAATATCTCCATTAGCTCGTCATATATCTTCTCTGTTTCTTTTGAATCAGTATATTTGACAACTTCTTTTTCATACTGTCTAAACACATTTAAAACGCGATTAAACTTCATTTTTAATATACCTGAATGATTACCCTTAATGGCATATAATTGTTCGTTTAAACATCTAAAAGTCGCTAACAATAAATGAACCTCAGTTGCTTGTTGTGGTGTTAATCTACTTTTCATTAAATTGTTTATTTAAAAATTCTTTTCCTTTGTTATATTCGTCAAGGGACTGCCTCAATTTACTCTGTTGTTCTTTAATTGGGAACAAACCCTTCCACCCATTTGCAATCGACTGGCTTATTACCTCGTTTTGCATTTGTTTAGTTGGTGCAATTCTTATAAGTTTATTGATAGCTGCTTTCTCTCCTATTGGTTTATATTTAGATCTAAACTGTTCTTTTCTAAATGCTACCCAATATTCCCAGGCTTCAAGATTTAATTCGTCAGGATATTCAACAGTATTTAGTTTTAATAAGTCTTTAGTATTATTATTACTTATTAATGGCAGGTTTTCTACATCTAATTTTTCTATATCAGGCTTAACCAGATCTGGATTTCCTAAATGTGGCTTTTCATATACTATGTAATCCCAGGACTGTATCTTACCTTTTATCCTTTTTTGTTCCCTTTTAAGGTAACCATTCTCCATTAATTCAGTAATAGCACTATATATAGCCGTCTTACCGTCTGTCGACCACTTTGTAAGTTCTTCTGCATACAGTACCCAGTCTGGCGGTAATGCTAACAAATGACAGAGTAATCCTTTACTCTTTAAGCTTAAATTCTTATTAAAGATAAACTCATTATTGAGAACAGTATAGTTCTTATTCTTCTTAACTACTATTCTTTTCATACGCCAGTAGTTTGATTCCATATAACCACCTGCAAACGGTCACAATATTTAACACCTAATTTAATGGCTAACTCGGCAACTGTTGGTCTTGTTTTATTTAATTCCTCAACCGAATCACCTGCTGGCATTAATATTACCTTTTTAAAGTCAATGCAAGTAAAATCCTGCATAATCTCAATAATATCATTTTCTTCGCTTATAACAAATTTAAAGCATGCTCCAGTATGTTTACTTATATCTTCCAGAGATAGTGCGTTAAATCGCTTAAAATAAGGTTCTCCGCTGTTTTTAAGTTTAGGACTACAATTAATATAATCTATAAAACTTTTTAAAATAGGATCAATCAGTTTAGTACCATTTGTCTCAATCTCAATAGTTGGTTTAAATTGATATAATTCTATAAACCAAGTGATGTATTCAAGAATCTTTTTTTGGTGTAACATAGGTTCTCCACCAGTAAAAATAAGGTGAGCACCGTTTCTTAATCTGTCTACCCATTCCTCGCTCAAAACGTCCTCAAATAGTGTTTTATCACCTTTTTTCCAGACCTCTATACTATCACAAACCCAATGATCAGATTTGCATAATAGGTTACAACCTGCCAACCGTATAAATATTGCTGGTATACCCATTGTCTGTCCCTCACCTTGTAAGGAATAGAACTTTTCACTAACTATTAAATTCATTTTTTATTGTTTTCATTAATTACATAAACTGTAAATGCAATTAAACTAATTGTTAATACTATCCAGATAAAAATCATTTTCTTTATATATTGCTGAGTTATTGTTATTTTCTTTAAATTCTACCGAGTATATTGATACTCTGTTTTTTGTTTCCTTTTGTATAATAGGATTCAATTTATCATAAACCAGTTTAGCAAACATTTCTGCTCCCACTTGTTTAGTCACCCTAAGTTCAATCACTCCTTTTGTATCAAGGTCACAAAATCTACTAAGCTCAGGATCATCTTCTGCTAAAACGACAGTATGATCAAACATAAATTTTAACCATTGATCAGGAGTAAATTTACCTCCAATCAACATTTTAGAACGTTTAAATCCTCCAAAGTCATACACCCAATTACGATGATCAACATCTCCAATAAATGTAATAACTATTTCGACTGCATAACCGTGAAGATATTGACAGTGAGTATCTGTTGCCCTCCATTGTCTAAAGCAACAAGAATAACCGCTATACCTTTTTTTACTTAAATATCTCATGACAGTCTACCAGTATAAATTAATTCACCAGTCACGAATTCATTGTAACCTTTTTCCCTTAATTCACAAGCCGGACATTTACCACAGCCATATCCCCAAGGATGCAAATGCTCTCTGTCACCATTGTAACAAGTGTGAGATTCATTAATAACCTCACTTAAAGATCCGCAGTCTTGTGCAAGTTTAAATGTTTCTGCCTTTGTTAAATACATCAAAGGAGTAATAATTTTTATATTGCTTTCGCTACCCAAGTTAGTAGCCCATTCAATTGAATTAATAAATGTTTCTCGACAGTCTGGATATCCTGAATAATCTGTTTGGCATACACCAGTAATAAGGTGATCAGCTCCTATCTTTTGTGCTAATGAGTGTGACAAAGTGATGAACAGTTGGTTTCTATTAGGTACAAATGATGCAGGGAGTCCTTTGTCGTTTAACTGGTTTACATCACCTCCACTCGTTAAAGCAGATTCTACTAACTGGTCCAAGAAGCTAATATCAATAATGTGGTGTTTAATACTATTCTTCTCACATATTTTTTTAGCACACTCTAATTCAATAGAATGGTTCTGTCCGTAATTAAAGCTTATAGCTTCAATCTCTTTATAATTGTTTGATACTGCATTTTTTGCCCAATAAAGACAAGTAGTGGAGTCTTGACCTCCTGAAAAAATAATTAGTGCTTTCATTTTTAGAATAATTTAGTTTGATTAGTTAAATAATTAAATTTTTTTATTTTATTGATTACACCCAAGTGCTGGGCATAAAGTTTAATAGAGTTTACTGCATAAAGATCATACAGATAGATCCTTTCTTTATTATGTTCCTTTAAATGTTCTATGTTATAACCATAATACTCCTCAAGGTAATTTAAAAATTCTTCTTCTTGAAATGTTTTAAAGTTAAATCCATCCCATAAAATAGACTGCCGTCCAAACCGTCTACAACCTTGAAAAGAACTACTATCGACAGAAAACCAAGGATATCTCGACATCAGGTTGATATTAGTCAATCCAAATCCGTGAACCTTTAAATCAGGCTTTTCTTTCAATATTGTATTCCATACTAAATCGCAGTGATTCTGTATACCTGAACTAAATACTAATCCGCCAAGTGCTATATAACCCTCATTTAATAAAGGATATAAATCCTCTATTTTACTACCCATATGAAAAGTCGGAATCGGTTTTAGACCGTACTCTTTTTTCATATATTCATAATTCTTCATCGTTTCCTGGGCGTTACCAATTACATCAAGCGATGCATAATAAATAACACCAGTTTCAAGAATGAACTTACAGTAAGCATCAATATCAATAGTCTTACCGTTATTCATAGCACTAAAAGCACCACTATCAAGAAACACCTCAAAACCATCTTTCAACAGTCCTTTAATTAATTCACCCTTTTTACTGTAATAATGATACGACAGTAATACTCTTTTAGGCGGAATAGCACTGGCTGCTTTTATACCAGTATCATCAACGCAGGCAGCAAAGTATTTCATCTTATTAAGTTTAAAAATTCATTACGAACTTCAGGCTCTAAAAACTTTCCACCGAGCTTACTGGTAGTAGTATATGAATTTACATCTTGTATACCTCTACTCTTTACACAAAAGTGAGTTGCTTTAATACTTATAGCGCAGTCGTCTGTTCCTAAAATATACGACAAGGCATAAAATATCTGTTCTGTTAGTCGTTCCTGAATTTGTGGTCGTTTACTAAAGAACTCAACAATTCTATTGATCTTACTAAGTCCCAGTACTTTATCTTTTGGAATATATGCAAAAGAGGCAAGACCGTCTATTACTACAAAATGATGCTCACAATTTGATTGGACATTTATGTCATTCACCAGTACCATTTCATCATATTTCATCTTGTTTTCAACTGTCGTTGCTTTTGGGAACTTATTATAATCCAGACCGTAAAAGATTTCATCAACATACATTTTAGCAACTCGTCTTGGTGTATCCATAAGACTGTCGTCTTTTAAGTCTAAGCCTAAAGTATACATAATTGCCTTAAAATGTTTTTCAATTCTTTCCTTTTTAAGTTCATTGTTACCATTAAATTCAGTAACCTCACAAGGTGTTTCAACACCTTTATCAATAAGGTATTTATTTACCTTTTTTCCTAACTCTTTATCCGTTTTCATAATAGTTCTGCTAATGTTTTAATTAAATCAATTTTAATATCTGTCACCTCTTTATTTGCGTGCTGTAAAATCCTGGTGATATGGTCGTCAATATCCTTGTTTGTATCTTCACCCTCCCAAGGAAAAACAAGCCATTCATTACAATACTCGTTTCTCTTATCGTATAAGAATAAAAACTTTTTTTCAGGATATAATTTTTTCCAACGTTTGTAAGTAGTTCCTGAGTCATATAAATCATCAATTATATAATCAGCTTCTTCCGGACTGTCTACTGCACAACCAGTAGCTCCTGCAATGTATTGTCCTCCTCTTGGAATACCATAGTACATTCCCTTTGGCAGTTTACGAATCCTCTCGTAAATCATCGGCCAGGTAATCTCTTTCTTCATTTAATTTTATTGTTATTGTTTTAATAATATCTTTATTCAACTCCTCGCTTATAAGTCTGTAAATCCTTGTATATCTGTCGCGGTATACCTCGTCATATTCAAGTAAATCTCTGTGACCTTTTAATGCGTGAATTATACTGGCATGATTCTTTTTAAAGAATTTACCCATTGCAAGAAATGGTGTACCGAATAACTGTCTTATTAATGCATATGACAGTCGTCTGGCGTCTACTAAATATCTCTCTCTGGATTCAGACAGTAATTCTTTTTTATTTAAATGAGTAATCTCACATACTATGTTATTGATATACTCCATTTGTAACTCCATTTTCTCATTCATTTGAAATCGTTTTTAATTCGTTCGAATATTTGTGGATCGTAATCTTTTAACTGGTATAACAGTTTCTTTGCTTTCCGTTTGGCCTCATCTTTTTTATACTTAGGGATATCAATACCTGAGCAGTCATTAATAATCAAATGTGCCTTTTTAAGAATTTTATGTGTTTTGACCTTCATACTCTCCCATATTATAATCATCTTGTACGCAGATAGCATTATCGATTAACTCGTCATAAAATTCAGAGATCTCTTCTTTAGTACCTATAAAAGATATAGTATTGTTACTAAAATTAGGCTCACTGAACCATTTTCCCGTGCTGTAATCAAATTTACTCTCCGCATTGGTACTAACACCCCCCTTAAGAACAAATAACCACTTAAATCGATTTATTTTAGTTTCTTCCATAATTAAAAAGGTAAATCGGTTTTCGTTGTGGTTTCTGGTTTATTACCTTTTAATACCCAGTCACTAAATATTTCAGCAATATCAAGTATTTTATTCACATCGTCTTCCCCTACTATGTTGCAGGCGTTTGTTAATGCGTTTTGCTTAACTATTAAAGTCTCTCTGTCTGGATTAAATTTATTATTTGACGGTCTTTGGTTATTACCTTTAAATTCTGGATTAATTGGTTTAAACCTTTTTACCGCTTGGCCATTATACTGTCGTTCTGTAATCTCAAAATCAACTGCTTGGCCTGTAACAAATTTAGTTTGATTCTCACTTTTAGAATGGTACTCTCCGACAGTACCGTCCTCTAATTCAACTTTAAATACATAAAAGGTGCCATATTGTGAGTCATATGGTCTGTCAGGTGTAACTGATTTTACTACTTTATTCATTTTTAATTTTATTTAGTACCGTATTTTAAATAGAATACGATAAGCATAACATAAGCCCCAATGAAGAAGCTAAACGCTATATTAATATTTATTAATTCAGTCCAATAGTTAAACATCATTAATGAGGTGAGGACTGTTATCCACTTCATCAATGTTATATCATTAAACTCAAAAAACTGTACTTGCGTACCCACCTCAAATCTAGCTTGATCTTTTAAGTCGTCAAGGTATTCCTTATTAGCAAAATCTTTCATAATCTGTTTTATTGGTTAAACTTTTCTTCACCATATTAGGAGTCAATTGCGTCAAGTCTTTAATAACACTATTTAATGCGTCTATACGACCTTGATATTCATTAAATTTGTAATTAGTATTAGCTGATGCTTGTGACTCTGTATACTCTTTTATTAGTTGGTCGTATTCAGCTTTTAACTGGTTTACTGTTGCTAATACTATGTCAATATTTAAACAATTTTTCATAACTCTAATTTTAAATTTAATTCACTCGCGGCATAATTTATATGCTTATTTGTTGTCGGTGAGGTTTTTCTACCACCTACATTCCAAGGCAGTTTAATTAATTTGTCACCATCTATTTCTGCTACCTTTGTTTTATAACTGTAAATATATTTACTGTCATATTCAAGGTTCATCTTATATCTACTAAACTTTTTCATCTTAATATTGTTAGTTGTTTTATTTATTAATTATTACTGCCACCAAAACCCCGCATTTCTTTCAGTGCGAGGTGGTGGTGTTGTCAGTAGTCTTACAACATAATATCTTCTTGCTTATTTTGTGCAATCAATTTTACTACTCTATAACCTTCAATTTCTTTAGATATTAAAGCTAAGGTATGGCGTTTTTTTGCTATCGTACAAACTTTGTCACGTTTATGAAACAATCTATCAAACGCTTCAGATACATTAGCTGGACTGTATACCCACTCCATATCAACTTTATTTGTATTCTCGTAGTAGAACAATTCAACTACAAAATAATCAAGACTTAATGTTGGATATTTAATTTGATTTCTTTCGTCCTCTAATTTTACTAATTCTTTAATGTAGTTTAATTCTTTTTTAGTAGTGTTCATCTTTTTAAATTTTTATTTATTAATTATTACACTACAAATATCGTAAGAAAAACAATATAATCAACAATTTATTTAAAATATTTAACAATTATTTATCGATTAATGCTATTCACTCGATTACATTATGTTGAAAAACACCATAAAAAAAAAGGGAAAATGAGCTCGAAAGCCTCAAATTCCCATTAAAATCCGGATGTAATAATTAATAAAAAGGTCAGATTCAACTACCTAATGAAGAATAGCCGGATTTTTTAACTTAACCAAAACGATGCCAAATATAGTATTTTTATTTTAAATCCATTGGAATAATTAAAGGCAGGTTACCATTATCCAAAACAACACCACAAGAGATGAAATATTTTTTTGTAAAGTTTCTTGCGTATGCCATAGCATAAGACCTATCATCTACCCCTGCTCCTACCTGCATAGCAAACAGTCTGTATTCTTTATTACTATACCAGTCAATATATGCCTCTGTATGTATATGACCCTGCACAACAGATTTTTGCCATTCTCTTACTCTTTTAATCGCACCCTTACCACTACTGCCAGTTCCGTGAATATATATAACATTACTTTCTTCGTATTGGTGGACAAAGTCCCAACCAGGAGTCCCCAGTACTTCATCATAATCTTTAATCCATCTATTCGATATACCACTTGAAAAAGCTTTACGACATATTATAGCATCATGATTACCGATACAGACTTTAGCTTTCGGGAAAACTTTATACCATTCCTGGATATGACTTATTGCCCTGTCTAATTCCTCGCCCGCTGCATAACCATCCGGATCCGAGTCATGATATGAGGAATAATGGTTATCAATTAAATCACCTATGAATATAACTTTATTACAAGCATAATCTCTATAAACCTTAATACAGTGCTCCAGATACCCCTCTCTAATAAATGGGGCGTGCAAATCCCCAATTACTAAGATATTATTATTATTACGAGAGCGAAACTTAGTTATAATCTCAGCTTCTTTTTCTGTCAGCCTATATTGTTTATTTGCCATTCTTAATTTTTTCTAACCCTCTGGATCCAAAGTAAGCTCCAAAGGCAGTGATTGCTAATACTTGCCAAAGTTCAATCCAACTGTCTTTGATATGTAAATTTACAAACCCAAAATCAATCAAAGTAAATACAGTTAAAACGACTAACAAGAATCCAAGTGATAACGGTCTTATATTTTTAGCTAACCAGGAATCAGAATTCATATCTGCTTCCCATCTTTTGGTGACCTCTTGTTCTATTACAACTCTATTTTCATTTAGTATTTTTTCCAGTTCGTTTTTAAGTACCATCTTCTCTTCTTGACTGGTAACAACTTCGTCAATAATTTTAGAAGAATCTCCTAATAGTTTACCGAATAACTCTTTTAATATAACCATATAGCCGGATCTTTAAATTTATCATTATCGCAATGAATGAAGGTATCTGCAATCCCAATTCTGTTAAAACCAACCATTATAAGCGCTTTTAACACCTTTTCTCGGTCGCCTGAATACCTAACCCTCAAATCAACCGCACAACCGTTTAAATGCGATGAACCAACTCGCCCCCCGATAAGGGAATTATGCTCTTTTGTTCTAAATCCACTATTAATGATAAACGGTATACCAGCAAGCTCTCTTGCCTTGTCTAACATTTTTAAAAAATCTTCTTGCATAAACCGTCCACTGCCAGGAAGGTCTGGCGAGTCGAATTCTTTTAGTTGGAAATATTTCATCTACCTTGTCCTTTATATACTTTTTTACGTTGTTTTCTACTGGTATTTTTTGAATGAATACCTTTTCTTTTTTTCTTTGGTTTCTTTCTGTATTTAAACCCTATTGATTTAGCCATTTATTTTCTTTTGTTTCTGTAATACATAAATCTATCAACTGTATATATAATAGATATAATAAGCAGGCAGATCTGTAATACTTGTTCAACAGCAGTAAAGCTTATGGATAAAGTTATACTATTCAATCCCAAGACATCAGCGTTCTCTTTAATTAGATTTTTCATTTTTCTAAACTTTCAATGTGATCAATAATTAATTTTAATACTTTGACGACAGATTCATAATCTCCTGACATCATTGCATATTCTATATCTATTTTTAGTTTTTCAATTTCTTCTTTTATCATGACAGTTTATTAGGTTTTAAAATTACAGTATATGAGATTCTTAAATTACCACCTCCAGAGGTCGTGCCTTTAAAAGCTGGTAATAATATATCTCCTGCAGATAGTGGAAAAGAGGCAGATAGATTTTCTCCCTTTACTGGTCTTTGAGAATAGTTAGAATCTGGACCTGCACTGTTATCAGCATCGACATTACATACATTAGTCATATCTAAATTATGCACATCATTATAAAGAGGAGTGCCGTGAAATAAAGCTGCAGTACTTTGATAATTACCTACTCTGTAAAATATACACATCATTCCAACTAAAGTGCAGTCAAATGGAATTACTATTCCAACTGACTGAATAGCCTCCTCTACATCATTAAGAGTATTCCCAGTATCAGAGGTTACCGTATTCCAGGAATGGTTGCTAATACCTGAAGATGAAAATGTAGTCCAGAAACTGGAGGCGGCGGCTTGACTACTGAAATTTATATACATATGATTATCCTGTCGTAGATATTTCTGTTGGTCTAAATCATCAAACATTACAGCTGATCCTGCTGGTATTGGTAACAGATTATGTATACCATTTGCTTCATTCGTTTTAACATTTACAGGAATTGATGTTGCGCCGATATTTACATTATTAGTCACCTCTGTTCTGTATGTAATACCAGCCAAGGTCTGGACTAAAATTATATCATTAGTATATAACGGTACTGTCATAGCTTGTACCGTCAAAGGTGTATTAGCTACCCCTGAATCTGCTGTCAATCTTGTTATCGTTTTAAATAGTTGTTCTTTACCCATTTTTTCTTTATTGCGGTATACCATTTAAAGAGCCTAAACCCCAGTCCATCGGTTCTTCGAGTGTGCTTGTTATACCTGAAGATTCTTCTTTGGTTAAAAAATATTCACCTTTAATTGTATCATTTCCAGCATTTAATTTATAACCATTCATTAGCATACGATCATCACCATTAGTTTTATCAATCAAACTAACTGCAGGACCAAAATTACTCAGATCGCTACCTATTCTAAAAACATATTGTCTTAAAGGTATAAATTCCCGTTGACCAGTATAATTCTCCTCCGTAAGTATTTGAGTAATACGAGCTTGAGTTCCAGTTTGCCAGGCCTGCCAACTTTCCTCAACAGTATTTTGCCAGCTAGACCCATTATAAACTCTGATTCTTCCCCAAGATGGAGCAGTAGTCGTTGGTCCGTCACCTATTCTAAATTCACCTAAATCAATAATTTCATTAGCACTTGAGTTAGCATCTTCAGTTACAAATATTCTCTCACTAACAAATTCACCGTCTATTAAATATTCTATTATGCTTGGCGTAGCAGGATTGTATGCATTTAAAACCACAGTATAATCATAATAAGAATCAACTAAATAAGCATTTTCTTGAATAAACTGTACGTTAAAATAGCACTGACCTGATACTTGTAAACCTTGAGTTGCAAATGTTATATTAATAAAATTATAAACACCAACCCAGTTCCCAGTGCTTAAATAATAATTATATAATAAAGTCATTAAAGGTTTTTGAAATGATGTTTGAGTTGTTGTCCATTCATTGTTATTATCGTCCCAATAATAAGATCCAACCTTTAGCATATAGACTACCGATAGACTGTCATAATAACCGTTATAATCTACCCCTCCGGCGTTTGTAACAAATGCAAACCTCTGATTAAAACTTAAATAAGAATTATCAGCATTTGATACATAACCTAAGTCAATAAGACCAAGTTCTAAATTAGCATTATTACTATACTCTGTAAGAGTCAATTGCTCCTCATATAAACCCGCAGATGTCCAATTACCGTATTGAGCTCGAGTTTGTCTAATTGGTGGATAAAATTCATCTACTCCTCCTGCTAATTTTATTATTGAGGCAGATCCCTGAACATTATCTAAGTCCTGCTGAGTGTAAGTGTAATTCAATACACCACTACCAAGCTCAGAATTATTATATGACAGTCTTCTATAATAATGTAAACCAATATCATTCCTCCACATATCAACGTGATATATATGCCAGTAACCCTCTTGCTGCCATATTCTTAACCCCCAGCATTTAAGGATTGCCTCTAATGCTTCATATGCGGATATAGGTTCTAATTTCTGTTCTGTACTACCATCATATTCAATATCCATAAAAGCCTTAGGATATATAGCTGAATACTCCCATGGACCACTTGATGAGCCTGGTGTTGGCATAGAGTCCTCATACCAATGAACCATCTCTCGTATATAAGTTGTTGCTGTATTAAAAAAGTCAACATGCCCACCAGTATAATGCTCTAGAAGATTACACACTATATTCTCAAAGCTGTAAAGACTTGTAATACTACCGCTTACACCATTATAGACATCTCTGTTAAAAGGTATATCTTTCATCAATGATAAACCGTCAACTGCTTTGATTTTTATTTTATATGGATAAGATACATCTTCAATTTGAATTATATCATTTGTTAAAATACCTCTCCAATATGTAGGATAATCAGTAATATCAGAGGTGTGTCTGCCGATCTCAACTTTGAAACGTCCTTGTGCTGCTGTTTGTAATAATGTCACAAATTGACCAGTTTCATGAGATGCACTTTCAATATACATTGCAAAGTTTATAGAAGATGATTTAATAGGCTGATATCTCTCATCTCCTTCACCTTTATATGTCAAAGTAAATCCAGTGTTGTCGCATCTAAAATTATTGACTGTGGCACCACTATAATCTGAGTCAAATATTCTTATTCTATAATATACACCTTGATCAGACTTAAATTCTCCTCTATATCTTTCGTTTCCTAAAGCCATTAGCCAAGTCTATTTTGAATTTGAATTTGTTTATTATTAGTCAACCAAATATCCTCACCTCGTATCACTCCGTGAACTGTTATACTTTGAGTCCCCATTATTGACTGCAGTTTAGATAATGGAGCAATTACCTCTGGATCAGTTTGTGCGTTAGGATTATCACCAACTATTGCAGCAGTTTCACCAAACGCTAGACCACCTTGTGCCAGGGCTGGTATCGGTGTTGAGGCTATTGTTGCTATTTGTACCGCGCCAAGTGCTCCAATGATACCTGCTAAAACTGGATTTGCTATGTTAGCTGCTATGGCACTTGCTACATTAATAATAGCACTAAATAACTGCATTTTCTTTTCTGCCTTAGCTTGTTTTATTTGTAAGGCCTTTTTCTTTTTAGCAGTATCTTTATCTAATTTATCTATAGCATCTGCCTTAGCTTGTTCTCCCATAGTAGACTGCTCTATTAATTGTCTTTGCCTATTATAGTCCTCCTCAATTAATAACCTTTTATTTTCAAAATGTTGAGATAATATACCGTCAACTCTACCGAATACTTCACCAGTAACTTTCTCGATATCTTGCATTGCACTTACATATTTGTCAGCAAATGACTCAACACCATCATCACCGCCGCCGCTTTGTCCTCCACTAAATAATGGAGGTGGCTCTGGAGGCCCCATTGTACCCTCTGGCATTCCAGGTACTGCAATACCACTACCGCTGAACATTTGTTTAAACTTATCTTTTAAAGCTTGTACCATATCCCCAGCTTTATCAGCTACGCCCTGTATATCATCTTCAGTAACGTAATCAACCTTACCTCTTAAAGTATTTTCGACACCGTCTTTAAATACTTTTGATGCAGCTTCTGCTAACTCTTTTTCTGCATCTAATAATGTTTTATTATCTTTAAATACATCAACGAAACTGTCATAAATTTGTGCAGCCCCTGATTTTATAGTATCTAAATTTCCAGTAAACACCCCTTTTATTAGATCACCAATACCTCCAAAAATATTTACAAATTGTTCTCCAATACCTTGAACGACACCGACAATAGTTTTACCAAAATAAATTCCAGTAGCTACAAGCAGTTTAAATGTTCCAATTATTGTTTCTATAATACCTCTAAATAAAATTGATTCATTATATAAGTCGACGAAATAATTAATTACATCAACGAGTTTCTTCTTAAAGTCTTCCCAATTAGTAATTGCGTAATATATACCACCAGCAATTGCGGCTAGAACTATGGCAATAGGAGCAGACATTCCAGCAATAAATCCCAGGACTGATCCGAATACTGTTATTAGTGTACCCCCTAAAGTTACAAGAGGACCAATAGCAAATGCAATTACACCAAAACCAGTAATTATAGCTTTTGTAGATTTATCTAATTTCATAAATGCATCAACACCTTGCATCAAGAATTTTACCAGTTTAGTAATAGGAGGTAATAATCTTTGACCAAGCTCGATTCCAACATTTTGTAATTCTACTAAAGTCTTTTTGAATTGTTGTCCGGCAGTTTTATTTAGAGCACCCATACCCTCATTGACATTGCCCTGGCTTTTATTCATACCGTCTAATACAGTCGCATAAGTTTCTGCCTGGAGTCCCATAGTACTCAAAGCTCCAGTTACTGCCTTAGAACTCCCGAAAACATTTAATAAAGCCTCATTATTGCCTTCCAGGTTCTGAAATAAGAATTGTAAAGTTTCCATTAATGACTCGTCCATCATTGATGATAGCTCCTCTGTTGTAAGTCCTATACTCTCTAAAACCTCTTTTTGCTTCTCACTCGGTTTTAATAAACCAAGCATTAAAGACCTCATTGCCGTTAGTGTACCAGCAGCATCTCCACTTAGTTTAGACATAGTAGCAGAGGCAGCACCGAGTTCTTCCATTGATATCCCTGCGGCAGCAGCAACTGGTATAACTGATCCAAGTTTACCCATAAACTCAGAAGCCTCGAATTTACCTTGCTTTAATGTTTCGTGCAATAGGTCACCTGCCTCGGCGGCTGTCATACCCTGGCTTGCATAAGCTGTCATAATAGAGGTAAGAGCATTTGATACATCACTCATCTCACCCATACCCAATGCAGCACCCTTAGCTGACACCTCTAATGCATCTAAAGCTTCTTGACCAGTAAAACCAGCTGAGGTAATAAAGAACAAACCCTCAGCCAACTGTTGTGCTGATGTACCAGTTTGAACGGATAATGATTTTATAGCACTTTCGTAACCTCTTAACTCCTCTGCAGAAGCACCTACTAAGGTTGCAATCTTTGTCATTGAGGTTTCAAAGTCAGCTGCTAATTTAATTGATGCAAGACCAATTCCAGCCAAAGGCATAGAAACATTTCTTGTCATTGACTTGCCGACTGACTTCATTTGATTACCAAATTTCGTAAGCTTTTTGCTTACTCTCATGAGTCCCTTTTGGAACTTAGAATCGTTGATTCCTATGAATATATTTAATGATCTTGAACCCATTTTTTACCCTTTTTTATCAATTTCTTATATACCTTTATTTCGCATTTTAAAGCGATTTAAGGGATTATCACCCTTTTGTAATATCCTAATATGAGAATGTTGAGATCTTTGAACAGTCGAAATTTTCTAGATAAGCTTTTTGACTGTTTTTTTATTACTTTGTTTCTCAATCATTTCATACTTTTTCTTAGCAAATAGAGCCCTTTTTCGTTTAAGATCCTGGTCCTCTTTTTGTCTTAATTTTTTGTCTGATGGTAACTCCAGCAGGTCAGTTGGTTTTAATGTTTTACCCTTTTTCAAATGAGGTTTTAATATCAAAACTCCTAACCACCTGGCAACCTGCCAAACATTTATTTCATTCTCTTCACGAGCTTGTGAGTACCCTATTTGCTTCAACCTAAATTGCCGCATCGTCAAATCCCAAAAATCATCCGGACGCATATTCATACGACCATAAGCAATGATCTCAAGTGTTTCGAAAGTAATTATTTCTTTCGTTTTGACTTGACCGCGGCTTTCTTGTTTCCCGAGTTTTGGATTGTAAATTGTTCTCCAAATATATCCATCGCGCGAGGTAAAGCATCAAAGTCTTCGTCGAGTAAATCACTCAGCTCATCAATAGTTAAATTAAACTCCTGGCCAGCTTTACGACACCCATCCTCTATCCCTGCAAGGATTAAATGACAAGCTTCGTCTAATGACATTCCCTGGCCTAAAGTTTGTAAATCATTTAAATTCTTACCAGTCTTTTTGCAGAAAATACGAAGGGCATTCATGCCGAATCTAATACTAAAAGTCTGATCTGCTATTTTTATTACTTCAAACATTTTTTTAAATTTTTAGTTAGTTAATTAGCTGGGGAGAGCCGAACCTTAGTCCGTACCCCCACCAACTAAAAATGAATTATTAAGCAGCTGTTATTGCTCCAGTACCCTCAAATGATACAGAGAAAGAAGACGAATCTTCTACACCTGAATCCATTGATAGACTTGTAATATAACAAGTGCCGCTGTATACTTGATCGCCTGAATCGCTTGTACCGAATTTTACAGTGACCGTATTTCTAGCCACCCAAATTGCATATAATTCTTCAAAACCATTAGACGCATCAAGTGCTGTCATACCCTCACATTCAATAGTGAATGATCTTTGTCCTTCTAATGATTCTTTATAACCGTTTGAATCTTTAGTAGACGCATCTCTTACATCCATAGTAAAAGATATTGATGCACTTGTTGAATGTGTTATTGCTGTAAATACCTCAGGAGAAGCTCCGTCACCAGTGAATACAAGCAAGTCAGTTCCATTTATTATTCCCGTTGTTGCCATTTTTTATTTATTTATTAATTTCTAATTTATTTTCATCATCTTTAGTCACTTTCTTTTTTCTACTGCCTACTATTACTCCCTCGCTTTTGAGGTGTTTGTATGTTTCAGCGCATACTTTAATTTTATCTCCAGCTTTATAAGTAATATTTCCAGACTGGTAATCTTCTTTAAATTCTACAATCATAATTCATTATTTAAGTTATCAAATAGTGCTGGCTTATTATCCTCTGTATAGGTTTCTAATCTAGCACATTTCGTTTCCATACATTGATGCGTTTCTATTACATCGTATGATTTAATACTGTTGTCC
>CAACVD010000650.1_pt1 | contig 16813 bp, 21 predicted proteins | sample 2381771 | NCBI WGS metagenome assembly CAACVD01 (sample SAMEA5211965, study PRJEB30684) | marine metagenome | biome: Marine; feature: Epipelagic; material: Water | collected 2015-10-15 | depth 15 m | reverse complement strand
AGCGATGAAAACAGTAATGATGGTACTGACGATATTATAGTTAGAACCCTAGGTGATTGATGTAATTAGATTGACTAGCCTCTACAGGTACAACACCCCAATCTTTTATTCCAGAAATGGTTTGAAGAAATTGAAGAAATCTAAAATTAAACAAATTGCTAAATTTTCCAATGCATTTTGATGGCCCACAATAAAAGGAGTCATTACTCCTGATGTTATTCCCAATTACAAATATATTTTTTACAAACAAAGCTGGAGGTTTTAGTTTTAAGCTTTGATTGAATAAAGCTTGAAAATTGTTTTTTCCAGAAATTACTAAATCAGATCTACATCTAAAAACTAAATCGTACTCAAAATTATTTTCTTTTTCATATTGATTTTTAAGCTCAAAAGATTTGGATATTGAATAAGTTTGACTTATGCACTCAAAATTTGGATTTCTTAAAAAACCATTTTTATCTTTATGTTTTTGTTTTGCTTTTATAATTTTAGGCCAATCAATATTTGGTCGGGGTGTAGAAAAATCTAAGTTGTCGCTCCTTGGATAAATTTTATTTTCATAAGAGTATTCGGTCCCTTTTAATAACTCAAATGCGTTGTAAAGAGTGTCTACAAAATTTAATAAATCTTTATTAGTGTGTTCGTCTTCTACAATTATTGATTTAGGAGAATATGCATCAATCCATAATTTTTTAACAGAATCGATTGTTGACTTTTCACTTAAATGAGAATAATTGGCATCAACTTCATGATTTCCATAAATACCTTTTTCATTATACGTTTTACCGTCCGAAAGGTCAGACCAAGAGTGTACAAAATAGTCTATTTCAACACCATCTGTTAGGAAATAATCTTTTATAAAGTTTTGGCACTCTTTAACAAATCGGGGTTGACCACTTAAGCAAACGGCAATTCTTTTAACTTCTTTCATGGTGTAAAATATATTATAATGATAAAGATTAAAAAATCAATAAAAAGTATATTTTAAATCTGTTTTGTTTTTGTGTTTAGAAACCTTAACATTATTTATTGAATTTTCATTACACAAGTCGATAACTGATTGAGAATCTTCATAAATGATAAGATTTTTTGAGTTCAGATTTTTGATAAAATCTATTTTTGAGCTAGCGTCTCCATCTCCTAACCCATATAATTTATAATCTCCAGGTAATTTTTGCCTTATTGATTTTTCGGCAGATTGTGGTCTAGCGGTTAATATTATTTTATTTTTTACCAATTCGAATATCTGGAGTGTTGGAAGTATTGGTTTGGCTTTAAGCCAATTAACATTATTAAAATTATTAAAACTGTCTTTATTTACGTATTCATCAATCCCAAAATTAAAATGATGGTAATCAGATGGGTTAACTTTGAAGCATGGCTTTTCGTCGCATAAAGAATCTCCTCTAGGAGACCAGATATTAATTAGTTCAAATGTCTCGTAGAGGGTGTAGTCAAAATCAAAAATATGTAAAAAATCATTCACTTAACCTTCTTTTAATTTCTGTAGTAGAAATTCCTTTGGTATAGGGTATATATACTAAAACTATAGATTTTTCATCTAACCATTCTTGGGTAAAATTCATTTGAGAATAATAGTCTTTATGCGCCCAATCGTCACCTATTGCGATTATTGATGGATTTATAGAGAGTATAGAAGGCTTGCTGTCTTCTCCAGAAAAATTTGGAACAACTTTATCAACATATTGACAGTATAGTAAAGATTTTTCTCTTTCTTGATAGCTCATAACAGGTTTTTTGCCCTTAAACTGCTCTATGAACTCATCGGTATTTAATGATACCACAACTTCGCTACAAATAGATTTACATTTTTTAAGGAAATTAAAATGCCCAAAATGAAGGAGGTCAAAAGTTCCTCCAGTATATAATATTTTACTCATTGTTTGTGTTTTTTATATAAATGTTGATTGTGTCAACACTAGTGTGTTACACTAAAAAATTATTTTTATAATTTAAATTTATAACCAAAGTATTCAATATCTTTTTTATATATATTTGAGACTATATCTATAGATTCTTGATTATAATAATCTACATATGATTTTTTATCTAAAGTTCTTTTTGAGTTGTTCATATGCGAGTCTAATTGGAAATTAAGATTTATTTTTTTTCTAACGAAATTTTCTAAATCTGATTTTAAGTTTTCAAATTTTATAAAGGAGATTTTTTCTAAAAACTTTCCATAGTAGTTTAATTGAGTCTTAAAGTGTCCGCGAGAGAAGTCGGGGTCTATATTATTGTTATTTTTAAAATGTAAACAAAAATCATTAAATGATTTAAATTTAGATAATTTCCTGGACACTGAAATTTCGCTTGGAAGTTTTGAACCTTTCTGTTCTGCCAGTAAATTATGTAGGTAAGCTGAAAGAAATTTATCCCAGGGATTTCTTTGGACAGCAAACTTAATATAATTATCGTTATCTATAAAATTAGAATATTTTATTGGCCAAACATGGCCATCTCTCCATATGTTGCCGTTGTGAATTTCAAAATAAGTTTTATGTCTATCTATAATGAAATCACTAAGGGGTAATAGTTTACTTTCTGGTGTATTTTTGTAATTATTAAAGGTTAACAATTCTTTTTGAATATCAATAGATTTAGTCAAATCTTTGCATATTGATGTTGAGGCTGTTTTTTCATGCTCAAAAAAAATAAACTTATAATTTATACTTAGCATTATTTTTAAATTTTAAAATTTGTACTCAAAGCATTCAATATCTCTGCGATATTTCTCTTTTATTTTGTTTATTGATTGTTTGTCGTAGTAATGCCAATAATCTTTATGTTTTGTTGCGTTGACTTTATCTAAATTATTATTATTTACGTTAAGTTTTGAGCAAATTAAATTAAAATCTGATTCAAAATTTTCTGTTTTACCTATGAAGTCAATGATTTTTTTATCTTTTTTATTTAATATAAATTTTGATTGTTCTATGAAATGAGGGCACATTTTGGGATGATTTAAATTAAAATCACAAACTCTATCAACAAACTGCTTGAAAGTGAATCCTCGTATCTCTTTATCCCATGGTTTCCTCCAGAAAAACTCAGATACAATTTTGTCCCAAGGGTTCCTTACAAAAGAAAAAGAGAAATAGTTAGAAACATCTTCGGGGGATTTCTCTAGTATTTCATTATAAGTTGAATGTTGGTAATTTTTCCCAAACATAATATTTGTGCATGAGATATCGTTTTCACCATTGTTATCGACGCCGTATATATTGAATTTTTTTTCTATAGAAGATCCAGCAGCTTTAGGTATATGGATAAAAACAAATTTGTGAGTATGAGATATCGGCATAATTGTTAATTACCTTTTGTTGGGTCGGTTAAATAGAGTTTTACGCGGGGGTGGAATTTCTAATTCATCTGACATAATCATGTGATATAAGTTTTTGATCCAGAATATAGAAAATCTTTGATTAAGGAATGGTAAAAGCTTCCTGGGGTTAAAATCAGTTTGATCTCCAAATAAGTGAATAAAGTTATATCTAGATGCATTTAGATCAGTTCTAAAATCGGGGGGTAGGTCAATAGGGGAATTCCACTCAATGCCAATTTGTTTAGCTTTTATTTTACGCCTTCTTAAGAAAAGCTGTATAAAATCTTGATCATTAATATTATCTCCTTCGCCAAAGTCTGGGTTATTTTCTAGATTATTATTTTTAAGGAAGTTGAGCCAACCTTGATTATTTGGAATTGCTTTACATAAGTTAATAGCTGTATTTTTATCACAAAGAATTACTCCACCATTATATAAGGTTTCATTAGCGAATTGATATTCTTTTTCAGCTTCGCTTTTTAATTCACTTAGGTCGCGTGGGTTTTTAAAGGCAACATCTAGATTGAAATGTTTTTTTAGTTTTTTGGGGCTATTTATTCTTGATCTTGGGTAGTTGTCTGGATACATAAAGAAACCATTTCCGTAAGTATTAAAGATTGAGGGGCTACCAAGAGTTACTAGAATGTCTAAATCTAAGCACAAGAATTTTTCATAATTTGATTTTTCAAACTCTTTTAATGCGTAAAACTTTAGTAAATTGGATCTCTGGTAATTTGTCCAACAGTCTGGTAGGTTTAATCTTTTTGAATGTTCGGTGTTTAATATTATTAAGTCTGCGTTAATTTTTTCTGCATATTTTTTGAGGTAATATTTTGTCGTCTTTGACCAAATTTCTTGATCGTCTGAAAACCAAGGCCATTCAAAGATAGAGTTTATGTGTTCGTCAGTCATTGAGCCTCTATCTTTTAATAGTTTCTGTTTTGCTATTTCTTTTCTATGCCACTCATCATTGTAAGTGCAGTCTATTGTGTAGATTACGTTTTTATTCATAAGTTTTAATGTTTAAATCTTCATTGTTGAGTCCCCAGTCGCTTGTATTTGGGTTTTTGAATATATGACTTCGATATAAGAGTGAGTTTGTTATCCTCTCTCCTGATCCAGAAGCGTGTATCTGCAGATCCGAAGCTGCAGCTTCAGATCTGTCGTGATTTTGGTGGTAGAAGTCGTTTTCAGTCTTTCTTGATAAATTGTAAATAGGTTCTTTATAAGAAATCCTATTTAAAAATTCGACGTCCATTTGATTCATGTAGATTAATTCTTCATTAAAACCTTTTTTTTCTATGAATAATTCTCTTTCAATTATCATTATGCCAACAGCAGATCCGTAAAATGGAATTATCATAGGTTTTGGGAAGATTGTGTTGCTGTAATTTATTGGGTGAAGTATATCTATTTCTTTAGATAGTTTTTGATCTCTAATGATGTGCCTAAAGTCTAACGACTCTTGACTGGATAAATTTCTCCTTCCTGAGAATGCTGCACGGGGCCACTTAAAACCAAAATTCTTAACTTCAAAAATATTGTAAAACCAGTCTATAAATCTATAGCCAACTAGGGTATCTTGATCTATCCTCATGAAGTATTTTCCAGAAATATTTCTAAAAGCGCAATTCATAGCGTGAACCTCGGAGAATGGTGAATCTTTTTGATATTTTTGGGCTGTAAGCGGGGGAACTGTTACAATTTTTAAAATACTTTTAATGTGATTATTTATCTTTTTTGGTAGGATGTCTTTAAGTGGTTTGTCTGGAGACGCCCAGTCAACCAGCACTAATTCAGAGTAACTCAAGTTGTTAGTTTTACTTAAAGCCTCTCCTAGGAAATTAAGAGTATTGCACAATCTGCCGAGTGAATCGCCACAGTAATTGTCATTCCTGGAAACTAGTATATAGGACGCTTTTATCATCCTGTGAGCTTTATTAATTCCCCATAGTTTAAAACGAAAGATTCTTCATCAGCTATAAATAATCGCTTGTTTAGTGGTAGTAATTTTTTATGATGTTTTTTTAAGGCAACTAAATTATCAACCTTATAAAACAGTTTTTCTTCTAGGGTTTTTGAGTTTTTTTGGTTTATTTTTGGCAAGATCCAGCAATGTTTTTCTCCACAAATATAACTTTTAGATAAAGTATTTAGAATATCTTCCTTAATGGTGCCAAATATATAAAAAAAATGTCCCAGATTTTCCATTTTAGATTTATTCATTTCGCAATCAATGTAATTAATTTCTTTTTTCGTGGGATTAGATACATATACTCCAATTATTTTTTTAGGACAAATATCCTCGCCCTTAAACTTTCGAAATATTAAACTTTCATTTATTTTATTGGCAGCTTTCACAAGATTCTCCATTTTTCATAGCTTCTATACTGCACGAAGTAGATTCTTTATTCTCGGGGGATGTTGATTTTTCTACTTTACTGGCAGCTCTGTTTCTAAGGTAGTAGGTGGTTTTTAATCCTGACTCCCAACAAGCCATATAAATATCATTTAGATATTTCAAAGAGGTTTCTTTGTTGTATAAATTGAAGCTAATTGCTTGATCTACCCATTTTTGACGAACGGCAGTAGCTTCGATTAACTTAAACATATCTCTATCAAAAGCTGTTTTATATTTTTCTTTTAAGTCTTCTGGAACGCTTTCGTTGGCTAGAGATAAGTCTCCATCAATACTTTTTATGAAGGCGGCGATTTCTGGATTCCATAATCCTCTATCTTTCATGTCTTTTACGAAGTGGGGGTTCGTTATATAAAAGTTACCACTTTGGTTTTCGTAAACAAATAAAACAGAAAAATTAGGTTCAATACTTTGCTCAACACCATTAATGTAGCCAATAGTAGCAGTTGGAGCAATAGCCATCACGTTTGAATTTCTCATTCCATGTTCGCCGACATGTATTCTTACTTTAGCCCAATCATTAAGGGTTTGGCCAGACCCAGTCAATGGTTTACCTGTGACTGATTCTTTAGGAACTTCTTGTTTTCCTTTGTAGACCATCAGATTATTGTAGGAATCAATCGGAAAGGTTCCTTGCGACCACAGAGAGCCTTCATAGGTTTCATACGAACCTTTTTCTGCAGCGAGAATGGAGCTTGCGTGAATTGCATTCATTGAATAAAATTCAAAGAGTTTATTATTAAATTTTATAGCTTCATCACTATCAATATTTATATTTTTAATATGAAGTATGTCATGGATGCCCATCATGCCTAAACCTATAGGTCTATTTCTTAAGTTAGAGTTTTCAGATTCTTTAGTGGGGTAAAAATTAATATCGATAACATTATCAAGCATTCTTATCGCTGTATGGATACTTGATTGTAGGAGGTTATAATCGAGATCTCCTCCATCTATGTGATTAACTAAGTTAACTGAGCCAAGATTACAAACTGCAGTTTCTCCAATTTCTGTTTTTTCTCCACTTTTGTACTTAGAAGCTTTTGTGTGAAGCGTAATCTCGGTACAAAGATTTGAGCTATGAACAACTCCTTCGTGTTGATTTGTGTAGCGAATATTGCAAGGATCTTTAAATGTATTCCATGGGTGAGACGTTTCAAAAAGAACTTTAAGCATTTTTTTCCATAGTTCTTTCGCTGGAGTTTTCCTCCAGTTTTTAATTTCTCCAGATTCAGCAAGCTTAATTAGTTTTTTGTATTTTTCATCAAACTCTTTACCAAAACAGTCATGTAGATCATTTTCTTTAGGGTCGAAAAAATACCAATCTTCTTGGTTTTGCACTCTGCGCATAAATTCATCTGGGATCCATGAAGCTGTGTTCATGTCGTGGCAGCGAAGTCTATCGTCACCAGTATTTCTCCTTAAGTTTAGGAACTCTTCGTAGTCTAAGTGCCAAGGTTCAAGGTAGGCGCATCCAGCACCTGGTCGTTTTCCACCTTGGTTGACTGCAATAAGTAGGTCATTATAAATTTTTAACCAAGGTATTAGTCCGCTAGAAATTCCGTTAGTTCCAAAAATGTGAGAGCCAGTTGATCTAAACGGAGTAACATCTAAACCTAATCCTCCAGCGAATTTAGATTTCCTAGCTTCTTGCCAAGCTCCATCAAATATTCCGTCGATACTATCATCGAATGTGTTTAGGTAACATGAGCTAAGTTGAGAATGAGTTGTTCCACTATTAAACATTGTTGGAGTGGATGGAGTGTAGAGCATTTTGCTAATTAAATTATAAAACTCAATCGCTTTGCCGTTCTTATCTTCTTCGTTAATAGCTAGGCCCATTGCAACCCTCATCCAGAAGCTTTGGGGAGCCTCCATACATTTGTTGTCAATCCTAAGAAAATACCTATCAGTGAGGATTTGTATACCTAGGTATTTAAATTTTAAATCTCTTCGGATTTTAATAGCTTCCGAAAGTTTAATCAAATCAAAATCTAACAACCTTTCATCTAGCCTATCAGCTTTTACTAATTTTTTAATCCCTTGAATAAAGCTTTTTCTATACTGAAGTTTAAATGTGTCTGAATCAACACCCTCTTTAAAAACTTCTTTGTAGAGGCAGTTTAGCAATAATCTGGCCGCAACTAGAGAGTAGCTTGGCTCTTTCTCTATTTTTTCTCTAGCTGAAAGAATTAAAGCTTTATCAATATCTGAAGTCAGGATTTTATCATAAAGTTGAAGTTGGGCGTCAAGTACAACTTCACTTGCAGATACACCTTCTATGTTTTCGCATGCTCTTTGTATGCTTGCATTTATCTTATCTACTACGAAATCTTGAAGTCTTCCGTTTCTTTTTTTTACTTTTATTTGCATTGCTGTGGTAGTTTTTATTTTACACTTTGTTTTCTAAATTTCCATTAGTATATCAAAAAAAACTAGAATAAGCAAGAGAAAAATTCCTCGTGTGCGTACGCGCGCGCGCAATATATAAATTATTAATAATATTATATATATCAATAACGATATATAAGATATTTAAAAGTTATCTATAGTATTACTATAAATCAATACAAATATAAACCAAAAATACATTTTTGATTATTTTGATTTTTTGTTTGACAAATATACAATATAATGATATTATAGTTGAATGCTTAGATTAAAAAAAGATGATTTAACTAATTCGTATTTTATAACTTCCGCTAACTGGGAGCTAACTGTAGTATCTACATCGTTTGATAAAGCAGCTTCAATAGCTTTAGAAAAAATGTATGAAAAATATGGAAAAGCGTTATCGCTATCTCCTGCAATTATAGTTGTTGATATGACTAACTTTTGCATAAACTTCTCTGATGACCACACAAAAGTGTTCTCAACATCAATGGTTTTATCGGATATTGGAATGCATGAGTTATCTAGAAAATTTAAAACAATAGTCCCCAATTCATAATGGTAATAGGAGTATCAGGAGTAGCTAGATCAGGCAAAGATACTTTCTTTAGCCTTCTTAAATCTAGGCTTGAGCCAATGGGTTTTATGTGCGAGAGGACCGCATTTGCAGATAAATTAAAAAAGGATTTAAGTTCTTTAATTATGTCTGAATTTAATATAGATATAAACTCCTGTAGTGATAAGGATAAAGAGATGATTAGACCATTTATGGTTTCATATGGAACTCTAGCTAGATCCCTGAATAAAGAGCATTGGATCAATAAAATTAAGAGCAAAATATTTAAAGAACAGCTTTCACCAAAAACAATTTCAGTAATAACTGATGTCAGATATCCCAATGAACAATTATTTATTAAGGAAAATTTTAAATATCATTCTAATGTATACATAGAAAGATTTGGTAAAGATCCAGCAAACGAAGAAGAAGAAAAATACTCACCCAACTTGAAAAAACAATCTGATTATTTAATATACTGGAAAAACTTTAATGTAAGTCCTGAAGAAGGCTTACCAATGATAGATGGATTTATAAATGAGCGAGTTAAAATGTGATAACGAATTAATAAAAGAAATTAAAAAGGGTAATAATGTATGCAAGAATTTCGGAGTGATATCAGACAGGCACTCAGGAATCTTTTTTAAGATGGCTCACAAATACATCTCTAAAAAATTTACAGAAAAAAGGCTTGACTTTTTTAACGATAAAGATTATTATATATTCCAAGTTGTTTTAGATTATAAAGAAAACAAAAAAACAAAATTCAGTACATATTTAGGAAACAGAATAAAGTGGATGTGCATCAATAACTACTATAAAACTATAAACTCTTGCGAAATAAATTACCCAGATGAAATCATGTATAACTGCCCAGATAATAATAAAAATATTGACATTCAATCTATATCAGAAGCAATGGAAATGTTAAAAAAAGACAAAGACCCTAGATTGCACAAAATCTTCACCCTGAGATACTTAGAAGGTAAAGGTAATAATGTAATGCCCTGGAAGGATGTTTGCGTCCAGGAGGGTATAAATTTAAGCGTCCAAGGATGCATAAACGTTCATAATAATTATATAAAAAAAACAAGAAAGGAAAAATAAAAATGGCTTTTTACTTAAACAAATGTGATTTAATAGGAAACTTAGTTGCTGACCCAGAAATTAGAGATGCTGGGAAGAGTAAAGTTTGCAAATTTAGAATTGCAGTTAATAACCCTCACAATGAAACTGCACTATTCTTCTACGTCGATGTCTGGGGTAAAGAAGGTGAAAAATGTATGCTACTCAAGAAAGGTTCTCAGATATTCATTTCAAACGCTTCCATTATACCTAAGCAGTATAAAAAAACACTTAGCAATGGTGAGGAGATGTCTTGTAATAGCGTAACTATTAATGTTGATGGATATTGCGGTAAAGTTCAGTTTGGCCCTAAAGTTGACCAACCAGAATCCACAAGCAAAGCCCCCACAAAAAACAAGAAAGTTAAGAAATCTGAGGAGGTTAAGAAAGCTCCAGAGCCTGAAACTAAACCAGCCTCAGAACCAGAATCAACTTCTTATTCGGAATTTGAGGAAGAGTTTGAATTTTAAATCAGTCTATTATTATCACTAGTATTACCTAAATCTTTCAACACCCTCTCCCTCGAAGGTGTTGGAGGATTTTCGTTACTAGCTTGAGCTTCTGATTCTATAATGTTTTCTAACTCATCACTATCATCCGAATCATCCTCATAATGAGGCTCAATTACAGCAACTTGCTCCTGCTTATCAATCGAACTGCCTACACCAACTTGATTCTCACTTGAATCAACTTTTTCTTTTAATTTTTTATAAGTTTTATTTATTGTACTTTTACTGGAGTAGTAAGTTGTTTGAGCTGCAACTATTAAAAGTATAGCTAAAGGATCAAATACAACCATAATAATTAATATTATTAACCTCACGGCTTGATCTGAATTTAGCTCCCTACCGCCAAAATCCTTTATTAAACCTACTATATATTTAAGAGGTCCAATTTCAGCTTCTAAATTTCTAATTTTTTCTCCATACTTAGATTTTTCTATTTCCATTTCCTGTATAGATTCCATAGACTGTTTTATTTTTGAATTATATTCTTCGATCTTTTCTTGAGACTTCTCGAACTTATTCGAATCTTTCTCTCTAAACTCTTGAATAAAATTATTTATTTTAGAATACTCTTCATTATAAATTTTTCTAAAATTTTCTATATTAGTATTGTATTCTATTGTTTTATTTTTTATATACCCTCTTTCCTCAGCTTGTTTATTTTTTAACTCTTCTAGCTTTTTCTTTTTGCTAGAAAACAAACCTCCAGAACTTTTTTCTAAAGCTAGTAACTCTTCATCTAGCACCATCTTTCTTTTTGATAATTCCGTTATTCTATTCGCTTCCATATCTATATCATCTTTTAATTTAGAAGCTATTGAATCTAGCCTTTTTTGCTCTCTGTCAATTTCCTTGCTAGATTTTTCATCCGTATCATTAGAGTTGTCCTCTAGCGACTCTATATAAGATTCATACTGCCCTATAAAAGCCTTTTCCTTACTAACCCTAGACTCAAGGTTCTGGATTTGCGTAATCTCAACCACAGCCGCGTTCTGATGCTCTACATGAGCCTTACTCAAGAAACCAAATATCCCAAGGCTAGTTATCCCCATTAAGATAAAGACCGCAAAACAAAAGTAAAACTTAAGACTCCATTTTGCCGTTCCCCAATTCCTATGCAACCAAAGTACTGTAACAATCTTCGCTACCTCTAAGGCGCAACCCATAATAATTACAGAAACTTGCGATCCTGGAAATATAGTTGAAAGCCCAATTATGCTAAAATAAGCTCCAATTACCGATATAATTAAAGCTGATGCTAAAGTTAATATAAATGAAAACATAATATATTATACACTTTTTTGTTGATTTTCATAAAAAATCTCTTACTATATATAGTAAAGGCATGCCAACTTATATCTACAAACATCCAAAAAAAGAAAAATATATTGAAGTAATTCAATCCATGAGTGAAGACCACGTATACTTCGATGAAGATGGTTTAGAGTGGAAAAGAGAATGGACAAATCCACAGCTAAACTGCGAGTCAAACATTGACCCATTTAGTAATGTTGATTTCATAAATAAAACAGGCAATATGAAAGGTTCATTAGGAGATGTAGAGAATTACTCAAAAGAGCTTTCTCAAAAAAGAGCTGATATAAACGGTGGTGTAGACCCAGTAAAACAGCAGTACTACCAAAACTATTCAAAAGAAAGAAAAGGAGCCAAACACCCCCAAGAACTCAAAGAAAGAACGTTTGAAAACAAAAACTTCAAAATAACATACGATTAAAATGATATCAATATATAAACCAAATTCCAAAAACGCAGGTTGTGCTTTTAGCTTTAAATATGGAGTTCAAAAAACTGGCGAACCATGCATGTTTGTTAACTCAATCCAACAGTACAGCTGGGACGACAAATCCAAGACTGGAAGTTTTTCCGCTAACGCCGATGACCCATCAAAAAATATTGCAATTAAATTTAACGAATTTGAATGTGGCTCAATAATTAGCGCTCTTAGGAATAGGTATGAATATAACACCTTTCATACCTACGAAGACAATAAAACAACAATAAAATTCTCGCCATGGGACAAGCAAATAAAAGTATCTTCATTAAACCCTCAAACAAAAAAGTTTGAAGAAAGAAAACAATCTATTCCAGCTTTTGGAGTTTCAATAACAAGGAATGGTTCAGACACTTTTAAGATACCTCTCGAGCCTGGCGAAGTTGAAGTCGTCAGTGAGTTTATTAAATCTATAATTAATAAAATAATTAACTACAGAATAAAAAAACAAATAGAAAATGTAAAAAACTCTTGACTTTCTATAAAAAAATTGTTAATATATAAAAATGCCAAGAGGTAGACCAAAAAAAAAATCTAACACAGAAACCAACTGTGAAAACTCAATAACAATAAAATCTTCAAACCTAGAATTAAATATGAGTGAAAACACAACTATAGACAACAGCTTTGGCCCAACGCTTTTCAGTAGAGATGAAAACGGATTACTCAAAAACGTTCAATATGTCTTTGATGAGGGTGGCTCAATAAACTGGAGAGCCATGGTGAAAGAAGAACACCTATTCCCTAATAAAGCTCATTTTGAAAGATTTAATAAACCCCTACCCAAATCTATTGAAGGGTTGAAAGACCACCAACTCTTAATAAAACTATCAGGAATTAAAGAGTTAGCTAGGCTTAGAGGTTTTGATTCTGTTCATTATGAAATGGTTAAATGTGAACAAAACCATGTTGCTGTAAAATGTGGAATATCATTTATATCTAATTACGAAACAGGTGAAAGAGTACTTTATGAAGACATGGCCAATGCAACTACTAATAATTGTAGTAGCTTTGCTGTTAAATTTCTTGAAACTATAGCTTGTAATAGAGCTTTTGTTAGAGCTGTTAGAAACTTCCTTAATGTACACATTGTAGGGTTAGACGAGATGGATACATCAGATCCATCTACGACCCAACAAAGCTCTCAATCATCAACCTCTTTCTCTATACAATCAACTTTAGAAAAAAATTCCAAAGAGTACGCTAAGTGTTCTAACTTTGAATGTTTCAAAGGATACTTATTAGAACTTAAAAACTCCAATGCATACTTGAACTCCGAAGCTGAGTCTTGGGAGAATTACTCAGATATACCTTCTAAAGAAGCTAGGATTTTACTTAAGTTATTAAAAGATCAGTTTGTTTAAATATACTTTTTTATTAAAAAATATATTAATACTGGATAAGTAAAAAATGATATTACTGGCAAATAAATGGGGCCAGCAAAATAAAAACATATAGCAGAAGAAAATATTGCTCCCACCCAATGAGCGAAACATATAGGGCAAGTTAATAGCTCACCCAAAATACCCCAATTCTTATAAACGTATTCGTCAAAATCTAAAGGTGTATATAGCATTACTTTTTTTCTCCTAATAAACAACCATAACTTTAAAAACTTTACTTTCAATGTCGTGGTTTGCCAAATAAATATCCAATTCATTGACGCTATAAATCCTACTAGATATAGTTCCAAAAAATTCCAATTAAATACCATAATTAATTAACCTCTTGTTCATTTTGCTTTATTATATTATCTATAATAGATGTGTACTTTTTTCTAGCTGCATTCATTTTGCAAGGAGTGCAACCAGGCCCACCTATTTCAATTCTAAAATCTTCCCTAATAGGAATTAACAAATTTTTAATCTTGCTATCTATTAAGTCTTGACCTAAATCAAAAAAATTATTTTTTATTTCTATCATTTCCATATAATATATATTATAATAACAGCAATAAAAATCAAGTTATATTAAACTCTAAAATTCCACTAGCTAATTCATAACCTTTTATTAAGGTGGATTTTGTCATTACCCTTTCTGTTCTTTCTATTGGGTTATAAACTCCTGGCCCAGCTCCATTAGCTACATATTGAACCGAATCTATTGCATATACAAAATTATCAATACAAGCCATTTTTCCAACAGATAAAGTGTACTCATAATTAGCATCATATCCTGAAGGAGCGCCCCCTAAAGATGCTCTAGTTCTAAAAAAACTACAATCAGGAAGGGTTATTATTGATGGGTTATGACTAACTAGTGAACCCAGTGTTTTATTATATGTAGCTATTCCACCTTGATACAACCCAACAGTTATAGAATTTTTAGTAACCTTTAATGAAGAAGGAAAAATGCCTATAGTCTCTCTAGTTCTATAAGGCTTATTATAAGGTGGACATGTTTGCAATATATCCCTACCAAGAGAAGGTAAGTCTAAACTTATTATTTTCGCTGAATATGTACCAGAGTAACGTATAATAGGCGCAAACCATCCGCCTCCAGGAGCGCTATAAGAACAATTTACGAAAGTGTCTACGCAAGGACTAACTCCCGACTGAAGATTTGCGGACAAAATTCCACCACTATTTATATTTATCCAAGCATTTCCATTCTTAATAACCCCATAATTAGAATCAACACAATAAACATCGCTTCCATCTACATCTACATCTAAAATAGATCCAATCGCAGATGAATAAATAATTGAACTAGTAATTAACTTAGTTTCTGAATTTTTCTCAATCTTAATTAAGTCTCCACCTCCATATAAACCATCCGAAGGTGAATATCTTTTTCCTGTTGCTACATAAACTTTACCCCCAGACGCAGAAATTGCGTTAACATTTTTCCCGTTTGTCTCAATCCTTTGTAAATAAGGGTTACCTTGACTGTACAATAATTTATCAAAATCATAAAGATGTACATCATTCGAATATAAATTACTTCCAAAGAATTGATTATTTGAGTTATATTCTGGCTGATAATTTTCTTGTAATATGAGGTTTGAATAAGAGTACTTTGGTTTATCATAGCCACAAGTGCCAACGTACAGTATTCCAGAATGAACCTTTACATTATTTATTATTGTATCAGCTCTACCCCCTATTAATTGAATCCCCGAGTTTTCAACCCCTGAAGTATTAGCTTTACTTAAATCCAAAAGCCACACTCCATTTGTTCCATTAGCAGTGATTAAATAATTTCCACTAATGCAAACTCCATAAACCCCTGAAAACTTGTTTAATTCAAAACCATACCTATCACCTTTTTCATTTCCAGCAAAAAAAGTTTTTGACTGAATTCCGTTAAAAGTTCTATCCCCGAATCCAGTTTGACTTCGTTTAAAAACTCCCTGATTTCTGAATTTATAACTAGCATTTTTATTTCCTTCACTTGTTCTATTGCAGAACCTAGCTCCAGCGCTACCACAAGCCATGGCTATATATTTACTACTAGTATCTATATCATATATATAATTAGCAAATTGCGACCTTACTCCTGTTAATTCCTGATCCGACTTCCTTTGCTTAAAATAATCTAAATTGAAATAATCTTGAGTAACAGTAGAGGGTAGACCATGATAAGAAGTTATTGTACTTGGGTAACCCAACCCTCCACAGCTCTCTCCAGCGCAACAGCAATTACCCAGCCCCATTACTACTCAGCGCTAAAAGGTTGAGAAGCTAAAACTACCATTTTTTTTCTATCCCCACTATCATCACAATAATCCAAAACTCTTAAGGTTAAAACCAGTTCACCTGCACTTGTTCCTCCTGAAGTGGTATCTAAACCAAAAATTTCGCCACCATCAATATATATTCTAAAATTTTTCTTCCCAACTCCTGGTATATCTACTTCGCCTGTATCATCCGCTACTTTTAAATTAAATGTACTTTTAGAGCTGCTATCTAATTTTACTGAACCTCCGTATGCATTTGGTCTTAATTCTTTCATGTTTTTATCCTATTAAATTTTGAAGCTGAACCTTTGAGGCTGCCAACCCCCTATAATCAGGAACAACTACTTTTTGGGAAAATGAATAATTTGTAGTTAACTTCCCAAGAGCTACACTAATACTTAAACCTTCTAAATGCTTTTCCGCTTGCGGGGGTATTTGATAAAAAGAATTTATTAAAGAAAAAGATACTTTATCTAAATAAGGAACACTAATATTACAACCTCCAGAATTTTTAATTTCCTGAAACGAACTTTTTGTAATTATTCCACTATCATCTAAATATCTAATAGATCTATCAACATCTTCAGACTCCCCAGTTGCTGGATTATACTTTTTAGTCTCAAACAGCGATACAGCTAAATTAAAACTAAAAAACTTTCTATTAAATAATGTGTTAGCGCTTCCACACGCGGGTGTTGACCCCCTATTTCTATAAACAACACTAACTGGATTCAAATATTGATCTTGTTCATTCTCGGGAATATTAGAGTGCCTCGTTAACGTATTAGGTGGCCTCCCATTCACACTATCTGCCTTAGTATTTGGTGGACCAAAATTGTAAACAATATCACTTTCAACCCCATAGTAACCTATCGTAGCCGCCTGGCTTGGATTCTGCTTTAGAACGTTTTCTAAAGCATCCCTAACCTCATTAAACATTAGCTTTACTTCTGTCCTTAAAGGATCTATATTCACAGCAGCCACACCATCAAAAACTAG
>CAACVD010000649.1_pt1 | contig 16826 bp, 25 predicted proteins | sample 2381771 | NCBI WGS metagenome assembly CAACVD01 (sample SAMEA5211965, study PRJEB30684) | marine metagenome | biome: Marine; feature: Epipelagic; material: Water | collected 2015-10-15 | depth 15 m | reverse complement strand
TCGCCTCGAGCGTCTACGGGGTCGACACCATCCGGGACCCTGGAAGGATCTATCTGAAGTCGGGCCAAGAATGGCCTTCGACCCTCGACCAAGATCAAGCGGTAACGATCACCGCGGTCTCCGGCTATGGAGCGTCCTCGAGCGACGTTCCTGAACCGTTGATCCAAGCGGTCCTAATGTTGGCGGCTCACTTCTACGAGCATCGCGAAGCAGTCGATCCGAAGGGGACAACCTTCGCTCCGGTCCCGATGGGAGTCGAGCGGCTGATCCTCCAGTATCGGGTCGCGGAGGCGTTCTAATGCGGGCCGGGCAACTCAGGCACAGAGTCGCCATCCAAAATCCCTCGATGACCGTCGATAACTTCGGCGGTAGGTCCGCTTCATTCTCGACGGCCGAGACTGTCTGGGCTTCCATCGATCCGATCCGGGGGTCTGAACTCCAGAACGCGGACCAAACGAAGGCTCGAATCACGCACAAAATCATCATGAGGTATACCGGAAACGTCTCTGCGACGTCACGCTTGGTCTACGACTCGCGGACTTTCGAGGTCGTCGAGTTCCTTAACCGGAAAGAGATCGACCAGATGATCGAGATCCAAGCGCGGGAGATGGTCTAATGGGGATATCTAGTTTCCATTCTGTCGGTAAGGCTGGATTTAGAAACCCTTCTAAGCATACGACCGGGCTAAACGTCTCGATCGACTTGAAGGGCGCGGACGCTTTACAAAGGGCTCTGATCCAGTTCGGCAAGGTCGAAGCCGACAAGATCCGTAGGGCGGCAATCACCAAAGAAACGAAGGACATGGAGCAGACCGCCAGGTCTCTCGCTCCTCGAGACGAGGGGGCGGTCCGAGCCCAGATCGATCGAACAGTACGGAAGCAAAAGGGCGAACTCATCGGACGGGTCGGGGTCGGGATTAAGGCTCGTTCTTCCGGTCGATATAAAGGCTTCGAGTCTCGGAAGAATCTCGCTCATATTATCGAGTTCGGACGGAAGGCTTTCTTTATGCGGGTCCGGGGTCGCAACGGCTCGAAGTATTCCGTACGGATTCCGGGGACGCCTGGCGATCGCTTCTTAACCAGAACCGCCGAGCGTCACCTTCGGGGGCTCGAGAAACGTATGGCGGAGCGGATGTCTAAATCTCTTCTTAGAAAACTAAGAAAATTAGAGAAGGCAAGGGGCGCCGGTTAATGGCTGTTATCTCCCAAGTCGAGCGGGCTCTCTTTCGAATCCTCCAGACGGACGGCGACGTCTCGAGCATCGTCTCGACTCGAGTCGCTCCTCTGGCTCTTGACCAAGAGCAGACCCTCCCGGCGATCATGTACGAAATCGGTTCGTCCCGGCCTTACTCGACTCTTTCGGGGGCGTCTGACATTATCTCGGTCGACTTCGATATCTATTGCATGGCTGACGATTACGCCTCCGCTACGGATCTTGCCGAGCGGGTACGCCAGGCACTCTCTGGCCGGCGGGGAAATCAGGTCATCCCAGACGGCGACGGGATCGCAAGCGTCGAGGTCTTGGGCTGCACCCATACCAATGACCGAACAGATTATGCGAGCCCTATTAATGGGGGTCGGGTCGGAGTGTTTATCCGACAACTCTCTTTCCTCTTCTCTTATCGATCTAACGAAACGGACTATCCCGGATGACAGCATTTTTAGGCCAAGGAGCAATCCTCAAAATTGACACCGTAGTCATCGGACAAGTCTTGTCCATCGATGGGCCGACTATGGAGAGAACGATGGTCGATACGACCAACCTCTCGACCGCTACCCTCCGGACATTTATTCCGGGATTCGGAGACGGCGGAGAAGTCACGGTCGAATGTCAACTGGACGACGCGACCGATGCAGGCCAACAAGATGTCCTCGAGTCTTTCGAGGCTGGTAGTGCAACGGCTGAAGCTGTCGAGATCACTCTCTCCGACGGCGACAAGTTCGCTTTCGGCGCCTTCGTGCGATCCTTCTCGGTGTCCGTCGCTCCTGACGAAATTAACCGAGCGTCTATCGTCTTCAAGGTCTCGGGTAACATTACTCACACATCAGGCTAAACCAACAACGGAGGGAATATGCCAACACTTAACCGACTCGATATCCTCGGGTCTGACGACCTACACCTCGAGAAGATCTCTGTCCCTCAATGGGGCGGCGATCTCTTCGTCCGTATCTTGACCGCGGCTGAGCGGGACGCCTTCGAGGCTTCCGTCTCTGGGGGCAAGCGTCGAAACCTTCTAAACCTTCGGGCTCGTCTGGTCGTCTTGGCGGCTTGCAATGAGGACGGAGAGCGTCTCTTCCAGGACGGAGATATCGAGGCTCTCGGTAAGAAGTCCGCGGCGGCGATGGATCGGGTCTTTGGAATCGCGGCAGCTTTGAACGGATTCACCTCTGGCGACATCGAGTCTCTCGAGGGGGAATCCGCGGGCGACCTCTAACCCGGTTTCTCTTCCGTCTAGCCTTGGCACTAGGAAAGACGGTCGCCCAGATTAAGCGGGAGATGTCCTCCCTGGAACTTGCCGGCTGGATGGCTTACGACCGGATCTCTCCGATCGGTCCGGAACGGGACGACATTAATCAAGCGATACAGTCGTCGCTCATTGCCAACGCCAACCGCGGGAAGCGTACTCAGCCATTCAAGCCGGCTGACTTTATGCCATTCATGGACAAACCCGAACCGGCGACCGATGCCGAACAGATTAAGGATCGGATGTTCGCTCTGATGAAACTCCAAAACAAAGGGACTTAGATGGCAACTGTTAAAGCCTTACATATTGCCATCGGGGCTCGAGTCGAGGGCTTTCAGAGAGGAATGACGAAGGCCCAGCGGTCTCTCCGCAACTTCGAAAAATCTACTCGAAGGGCTCGAGGAATGGTCGTCGGAGCGACGGGGGCGATGGCTCGAGGCTTCGCTGTTATGGGATCGGCTGCGGCTTTGGCGATCGGAGACTCTATCCGGGTCTTCGCTTCTTTCGAAAGTTCCATGCTTAGGGTCAAGGCGATTAGCGGAGCGACTGGGGAGTCCTTCAAAAGCCTTACAGACTTGGCGAAAGAACTCGGAGCGACTACCGCCTTTACTGCGAGAGAAGCGGCTCAGGCGATGGGCTTCTTAGCTCAGGCAGGTTTCAGTGTCGGAGAGATTACGAAGACCCTTCCGAAAGTTCTAAGCCTGGCGGCGGCCGGCCAACTTGATCTCGCGAACGCGGCCGACATTACGGCGAGCGTCCTTCGCGGCTTTGGACTCGAGGCGACTCAGTCGGGCCGGGTCGCCGATGTTCTGGCGGCTTCGGCCTCTAAATCAAACACCTCCGTCGAACAAATGGGGGAGGCTTTTAAGTTCGCTGGTCCGGTCGCTTCGGCGATGGGAATTTCGATCGAAGAGACCGCGGCGGCTTTGGGCGTGCTATCGAATGCCGGCCTGAAGGGATCGCTCGCGGGTACTGGTCTTCGTATGGTCTTGGTCAAGATGGGCGAAGATATCGCCAACGCTGGCGGGCTTACCCAAGCACTTAAACAACTTGACACCGAGGGTATTCAAGGCGTCGTCCAGACGATGAAAGATCTCGACGCTCGAGCAGGTACGGCGGCCGTAGCTTTGACTGGGCAAATGGACGTACTCCGCGGTCTACATGGCGAGATGCTAAACGTAGAGGGTATCTCCGACAAGATGGCGGAGACCATGCTTTCGGGCGTGACTGGATCTGCGATTAAAGCGGGATCGGCTTTCGAAAGTCTTAGGATCAAAATTGGTGAGACCTTCGAACAGTTCGGGGTCGGATTCTTTGAGGAAATAACTCGAACTTTCCAAGCGTTAAACGATGTCATCGGCGACATGCGCGGCCAGTTTGGCGATCTTAAAACGGCTGGTAAAGATGTTGCCCAGACGATGCTCTTGGTCGCGGAATCCGTCGGTCTCGCTTTTACCGCGATAGCGGATACCTTCACAAACATAATCGGGATGATGCGGACGATCGCACTCGGTCAACAAATGGGACTAAATGTCCTTAAAGGTCAATCACCGTTCAAAGATACCGGGGCTCAAATGCAAAAGGCGGCTCCCTTCTTAGAGGCTCCCTTCGAATTTAAGAGAACGGGAAAACTCGAAGAACTGATCTTAAAACTATCGGCAAAACTTGATCCGCTCACTGGAGGGAAGAAGACTACTCCAGCACCCGGAGGCGGAGGTCCGGCTCTTAACTCTTTCGACGTAATGTCCAAGTTCCTTAGCGATAGCGAACTGAAGCAAATCTTCCCAGAGAAATTTCCAGAACAATCCGCTATGGATTTTGAGAAGTTTGTCCCGCTAGGCTTTGGAACAGATGCACCCAAAGCGGCCGCGGATCGACCTGGAGGATTCACCGAGGGGATACAAACCGCTCTCGGCATGGTTAAGGTAGACCCAACCGTCGCGAAGAAGGATTCGGACAACTTGGACAAGATCGCAAAGAACACTGAAAATATGTTTAGAGAAATGCTTACCGGACTGGAGTCCTTCTCATGAGTCTTGAAGCCTTCGAACAGAGTCGCGGATTCGAACAAGGGACCGACGGGAGGAGCGGTACTCGAGAGTTCCTCGTCGTCGAGAATGATTCGACGGTGACAACTCAGCCAAGCGTAAACCAAGTCATCCGGTCGACGAATGTCCGTCTCTACACACAAGACACGGTCCCTGTTCTGGGGAACCTTATCCCGCTGTCGGTATCGGTTCGATCCGTCGGAGATAAACAAATCCAGTATCTCGTCTCGTTTAAATACGGGCTCGAGACGGTCGGCGGGAACGATACGACGGACGACCCTTCCGCTCCCAGCTTCGTCGCTTTCAATATCTCACAAAAGCCGATAGCCTTCGATCTATGGCGGGCTGATGATTTTGTATTCCCAGAAAATCAAAATACGGACATCGTCGGAACTCCGGTCGACGTTGCCGGCGAACCGATTACGGCCTTTATCATTCAACAAGAACTCGAACTCATGGTCCGTTATGAGAAGTTCACGGACGTACCGAATCTGGACTCGCTTTCATTGGTAGCCAAAAGAAACTCTACTGAGTTCCTCGGAGCCGAGGCTGGCTATCTTTTGTTCACTGGAATGAGTCTTTCACGAGACGGAATAAACTCTTACAACGCCTCTTTTACTTTTGTCTGGGATCAATTCCAACACCAACGGCAAGCACCTAAACGAGATCGCAATGGAGACGTCTTGTTAATACTCGATCCTGACGAGCCGGCCGTCGACAAGGTCTATATCGCTGAGACTGTATTGTTCAAGCAACCCTTCCCGGATACCGGAGATTTTAACCTCTTAGGACTTCCGGATCCGGTCTAATGAGAGAGTACCCCAAAATATCGCAAGGTCTCGGGAAGTTTACTCCTGACCTATTCGCTCGTCTCATGGATATGCTCGAGGCTTTCGAGTCTGCGAACGGCGGAGGAAAGAAGAAGCCTAGCCTAGACGGAACTCGAGAATCTAAACAACCTCGGGTCTTTGTCGCAAGGATTACCGGGTCGTCTGGTATCACGGGAGAAAACAATCGCTTCGCTTACACCTTCGACGAAGAGACCGCGGACGACTTCTCGAGCGGCTCTAAGAATTACAACTTCTCAGCCGGGGGTCGTCTTGTAACCGGGACGGCTTACAACATCATGGAAGTAAACAATACGGCTGCACTGATGAATCCCGGCGTAGACCTATCGGCCGGCGACTTCCCTTCAGGGATGTCAGTCCAGGCAATCTCGACTGGCTCCCTCGTGTTTATGCGTCAATTCAGAGATGACCAAGGGGCGAGTCTTTACCTCTTCCAAGCCGAGAACGCTATCGACGGATCCTGTTCGTGACCGTCAATAAAAAGCGTATGTGTTGCTGCGGGACAACTCCGTCGGGCGTTCGCTTTATTGAGATCTTTCCAAAGACCGCGATCCCGAGCGGAGTCGTCGAAAAGTCTGGGACGATTTCCTTTTGGATCCGATTAGACCAAACGATTACAGCTTCCGACTCGACGGTTATCTTTAAGACTACTGGTACAGAAGCAAACCAAACCCCGACCAATGCAACCTCGGACGTTACCTTCGCGGATCATGAGAACGCTGTTCTCGTGTTCGGTCGAACATCCTGGAAAGAGATTAGGCCATCGGGACAAGCCGGACCGGCTCCGCTTGATTCTTTCAAAGAGAATAAGACGCTAAACCATCGGGGTTGGACTTGGGACAACGACACTTCTCGAACCTTGACCGATGCACAGATGGACGCTTTAACCGGAGAGACTCGTCTTATCTGGCGTAAACCAGAGAACACCGGAAACCGACCTCTTGACGGGAGCGAAGATATCGGTCTGGTCGCTGGAGTCGGATATCTCTTCGTAAGTTCGGCGTATGACGCACAGCCGGCACTCAGTCAGACAACAACCTCCGCGGATGGTACTTCATATTCTTGGAAGTATTACCCTTACCTCGAAGCGACTCAACCCGAACACTTAGCGTATTGGACTTCGGCGGCCGTTCCTCCAACCTCCGATCGAGTCTTGGTCTACGACTTCGCCGACATTTTTCCAAGTTCGATCTCTGTTACTTATCGAGTACGCGGAACGATCCGCGACCTAGTCACGGGGAACCAAGACGCGATCGACCAGACCTTCTCCAAGACTTACAACAAGACAACGATCTCGGCGGTTGGAGGGATCCCCTCGAAGTCGGCTTACACCTTTAATTTCCCGGACGGGGACTTAAACTCCCCGCATGGATTCCAAGGGTCATATTCTGCGGGCTCTCCGGATAGGGCTTCATCCATTCAAACCGTTTACAGACTTGCCGAGTCGTCTGGTGCTGACGAAGAATCCTTTACGATCTCGGCCGCTTTCGGTACAGCGTCCGTAATTATTGCGGACATTCCCGTTTACGCATTCCGATATTTCTATCAGGGATATCAGCAAATAGGATTCCAGCCAGTGATATCTCCTCCTGGTTATGACAATGTCTATAACTTTGGGACGGGGGGGATACAAATCGTAGGAAACGAAAATCAATTCGTAGACCCTTCGCAAAGGCGAAGCGTCGGGATATTGCAGTCGGATCTAAACTTCTTTCGGACTGAGGGACAACCTCCTCCGGCCGGATGCTTCTCCATCCCTCCCCTCGGCGGACAAGGGGGAACGGGTAACGCCGCTCGCCAATTCGCTCGAAACTATAAAGGCTCAGAAGTCGGTAACAAAAACATCGTTACGAGTCTTCAATTCGATAACGGCAACGGCTCCAGCATCGTCACCGACTATCCTACGGGCGATCCCGGACCAGTCGTCGACGTTCCTAATCCAGTCATCACCGGCAACGTCGCAACTCCAGAACTTCCGAGCGTAAGTCACGTACCGGCTTTCGCATGGGGTCTTACAAACTCGATCCAGAATCCTCCGGCTTTCTCACTGGCGGAGATGACTGGCCTTACGGAAGAGACCTGTCTCGAGGCTGGAGTCGAGACTCCGGGTATATATTGCAGCACAGTTAGGCAACTTGGGCAGTATTCGCAAACCATTGCCGGAACACCTATCAACCAAGCGGGCCTAACCTCTGTCATCTCTTGCGGGCTTCTGGAGGTTACCGCGATCTCTTGATCCGAATAGAACTCTATGGCGACATATTTATGGACTGGAACATCGAGCGCGGATTGGAAGACCGGGGGCAACTGGTCCGGGGGCGTCGTCCCTGGAGCCAGCGATACCGTCATATTCAACACCGGCGCCCAAACCGTTACGGGAACCTCGATCACGGGAGTCGCCAAGATTAAGGTCTTGGAAGGCTTTACCGGATCTCTTGGGACGAGCAGCACTCCCCTAGCGGCTTCCGGGACGGACCTCTTTGTGTCGACCGAGTTCGGGAAAGTCAATCTAAACGGGACATATACGACCGCCCATATCTCTAAGACCAAGGCTTCGACCGATGCGATCGTCTTCGGATCTTCCAGCGTTATAACGACCCTCCGAGTCACGGGCGGGAAGGGGACGATCCAAGTCTCCTCCAGCACTATCACAAACGTCGAACTCACGGGCTCACCGTTTACCGAGATCCAGATCCTCGCGGCGGCTGGGAACTTCGCCTCGATCCTGATGGACTCCGGGACGCTCCGATCGAGCGAAAGTCTGACCGGATCCGCGGACGTCTCGGGCGGGGAGTATCGGCTCGAAGCTGCGGCCGGGGCGGCGACTGTCAACGTCTACGGAAAGGGCGTCGTCTCTCACCAGTCGAGCGGAACGATTACGACCGCTAACGTCTACGACCGGCCAAGCGTCTTGGACTTCTCGAAGAACACTTCGACCGGGGCAACGATCACGAATACGAACCTCTACGACGGAACGATCAACGAAAGGAACGGGGCCGCGAATGTGACCTTCACCAACGGGATCACCGTCAAAGGTAAGGGGAAGATCCTCGCGGACGTTGCTCGGACTCTGACGGTCTCCTGATGGCTCTCTGGACACCAGCAAACCTCGGGTCCGGAGTCTTGACGGCTTGGTTTAAAGCGGACTCGATCTCAGGGTCTGATGGCGACGGGGTCGCGGCTTGGTCGGACTCGAGCGGCAACGGGAACAACTTGGCCCAGGCGACCTCGTCCCGACAACCTACGCTCCAGACAAACGAGTTAAACGATCTCTCGGTCGTCCGCTACGACGGGACGAATGACATCCTCTCCGACTCCGATATCGCGGCGCTGGACGTCGGGACCGGAGATATCTGGGTCGCTACTCTCTTTAAGGCTACCGACGACGGGACCGCGAACTTCATCTGCGAAAAGGGTACGAACCAATTCGCGGTCATGAACACGGCCTCCGGTATTCTTAATCTTCGACTTGGGGGAACGACGAGCATCCCGAACCAGTCCGCGGGGAACTGGTCCCGTACCGAGTTCGTTATGGTCTCAGGCTCGAGAGTCTCTTCGACCTGTACCGGCTTTGTTAACGGCTCGGCGATGACGACGACGAGTACGACCAACACCGGGTCGATCTCGAACTCGAACGTATTCGACGTAGGCGCCGCGGCGGTCGGGGGGAATCCCTTAACCGGCGACATCGCGGAAGTCTTGGTCGGAGGGGCTACGCTTACATCCGCGGACCGTCAAAAGCTCGAGGGTTACTTGGCTTGGAAATGGGGACTCCAGGACAATCTCCCCTCGGATCATCCTTACAAAACTTTCCCTCCGACGTTTACCCTTCCGACTGTTTACTGGACCGGGGCCGGCAACCTGGCGAACGTCTCCGACGGAGCGAACTGGTCAGACTCAGCGGCGCCGACGGCCTCCAAGAAATGTGTCTTTAACGATACGTCCAGCGTTATCACCGGCGGGACACTGACGGCCGGAGAGGTTCGCTTTACCGATGGCTTCACTGGAGACCTTGGAACGGCCGCGGCTCCGATCCAGATTACGACGGACCTTCTTTCGATCGGGTCGGATATGGCTTCGATCAACGTGAACGCGAGCAGCATCGCGGACATCTACATCGCCGGCAATGGTCGAGGCGTCTTCGTCGAAGGTACGGCGACAAACATTAGCGTCGAGAGTCTGGACGACATCTCTCTAGACCTGACCTCGATTACAACTCTGGACGTTCGTCACGAATCCGGAGCCGGCGGGATGGTCTCAACCAAAGCGGCCTCGAACGTCAAGATCGGATACGGCGGGAACGTCATCGGCCAAGACGATCTCGGGGACGTTGACATCTTCGCGAATGGCTACCTCTTCCAGAACCAAGGGACGGACGTTAACTCGATCGAGCTTTACGGGGGGACTTGCCTCTTTCATGGGACCGACATTGTTCGAGCGACTTCCGCGATCTACTCCGGGATCTTGACGACCAAGTCCAGCGAAAGAAGTAACGTCGATATCAACGGGATCAAGATCTACCCTCGGGGGATACTCGACGTTTCAGACGGACCGCTTACCGAGTTCTCCTCGGCGATCACTTCCTACGGCGGGACCGTCATCCTCGGCGATGGGTACTCCGTCGCGATGTCCTGACACAATCTGTCACCCAAGCCGGCCGGGCCGTTTGACGGATCCCAGATCCTCCCTTATGGTCTCAGTACCCCCTCAGGGGCAGCAGGAGCCAAGACGACGCCAGCGGCGGGTCGGATGGATAACAGGCTTCCTTGCTGTCTCTACTCCTCTCGGCGGGAGGTAACAACCGTCGAGGGTTTCTTTCATAGCCGGCGAGTTGTTCGCCGTGTTTCCTTTCCTCCCTCTCGGTCGGGCAAGTCGGGCGAGGGGGAGTTCGGGCCAAGGTCGGCTCGACAATCAGGAGCGGTCAATGTCGAACGGATTCGACGAGAAGATACGTCGCGCGATGGAACTCTACGAAGAGTTCTCTCTTACCTCCGAGGATAATCTCCTCCAGAGATGCGACGACGTGACGCGAGCGGCTTCCCGCTGGCTCGTCTGCGCTCCCTGGGTACTCATCGGAATGCTAAAGACTCAGGTCTTAATCGAGTCACGCGGGGACGACGATCTCGCGAAGGCTTGGCAGTTCGAACTACACGAAAAGTCTCTCGAAGTATTTATCGACGACCTCGAGCGGGCTATTCAAAACATAAGAAGGATCAAGAACCATGACGGAGACGAAAGTTCCCGAGGGTAGCTTCCTCATTGAAGAGGACGCGGATTATCACGCTATCGCCAAAAGAGCGGAGGCTGTCTCGGCCTCGGCCTTGAAAGTCTTCCGACAATCTCCGCGAGACTACCAAGCCCAGTACCTCCGAGGAGAAATTAAACGATCCGAGAGTCCGGCTCTTGTCATTGGCCGGGCCGCTCACGCTCTCATCCTGGAAGGCGTCGAGACTTTCGAGAAGTCTTTCGTAATGGTCGAAGACTTGGACGAGGAGTTTGGCTTCGTCAACCCGAAGACCGGGTCCATGTATGGCGAGACGACCAAGGCTTGGAAAGAAGCCAAGACCAAGCTCGACGAGGTACATCCGGGGACGACGATTATCTCTCGAGATGTCTGGTCCGACTGTCAGGGGATGGCGGCCTCGGTTCGTCAACATCCGATCGCGTGCAAGATGCTAGAGGTCGGGGACGCCGAGCGGGTCTTCCGTAAGAAGGTGAACGACGAACCCTTCTACCGCCAGAGTCGGATCGACTTCGTCGCGGACATTGGCTCCGGCGGGATTGTCTTGGTCGACCTCAAGACGACCGACGATCTGTCTTCGTTCTCTCGGAAGGCTTGGAAGTTCGGATACCCAGAACAACTCGCCTTCTATAAAGACCTGTTCTGTCGGACAACCGGGAACACGCCAGGCGAGATCGACGTCTTGATCGTCGCGGTCGAGAAGAAGGCTCCGTATAAAGTCGCGGTCGCCAACCTTCCGCACGCTGTCTTGCAAGTACTCCAGAACCGGAACGAAGAAAATATCTCGAGGCTGGCTCAACTGTTTAACGGCGAGGACGATTGGCCTACGGGATACGAGGGGATCATGCCTTGGTTTCAGGAGTTCGAAGGATGATGACTTACAAACTCATTCACGGTATTGGTGTGAACGATCTTCCAAACCATTCAGAAACTCCAGCCTATAAATGCTGGAACTCAATGATTGGTAGGATTTATTCTGACTCTGAACAAGATCGATGTCCAACCTATCGGGATTGTTCCATAGATGAAGATTGGCTCAGGTTCTCAAACTTTTTTGAGTTCTATTCTGAGCATTACTTCGATGGATCACAACTAGACAAAGACATCTATGGCTTTGGTCCTCCCCCTCTTAGTAAAAATGATTGCATATCGGACTGGGATCACAAATGGCATTTCAAAAAGCCTGAGATCGGTCGTCGAACCTATGGGCCTGACACTTGTATCTTCGTTAGTCACTTCTTGAACAACCAAACTTACGCGAAAGAAAAGAGAGTGTTCAAAAAGAATGGCTTGGCTAGAGGTGTACGCCGTACGGAATCTGGAAACTACGAGGCCTACATCAAACTTCTAGGAGAGAAAAAACAGAGTTCACTTTGCAGGCATCATTTCCCAGAAGAAGCAGAACTCGATGTTCTAGACCATCAAATTGAGAATCTTAGAAGGCTCGTCCTCTGGTGTGTTCAAGAACCCAACTCAGCAAAAGTAAAGTCTTCTCACCCCGCAAGGCTGACTCTTGGACTGTTGTCACACATCGACATTCTCGAAAGACAATGGGATGAAGTCGAAGAAGAGATACAAGACAAATATGACGACGCACTTGATCTAGGGCCGATTGTGAGTCGCAAGAGATGGGGTAAGATATGAGCGGCTACTTCAATAAACACGGCGACTACATTCAAGGCCCAGTCCTCGAGATCGACGAGTCCTTCTACTCGGCGGCATGGGATCACGCTGTCGAACGGTCTCGCCAGAATGGATCGCTTGCACGTCGGACCGAGACCGGGAATAACGATTACTTCCAGCGGCAACTCGTCGGAGCCCTAGCCGAGCGGACTGTCTTGGAAACCTTCGCCGGTGCTGAACTGAACCCGGACCCGGCTGGATACTGGGATATCAAATACCGAGGAGTCCGGCTCGAGGTCAAGGGGAAGCATCCGAACTTCCGTTATCTCTACGCCTACGAGAACGACCGTCATAAGGTCGCGGAGTATTGGGTTAGCGTCGTCGTCGATCTCGAGCAGTCCTTTACAGCTCTCGCCGGCTACATCTCCGAGGGGGAACTCTTTGCACCAGAGAGCGAGTTCTCTTGGGATGACCAGAACAACAACAAACGGAGGACTGGACACCGTGTCCCGTACTCCAGTCTTCACCCGTACGGACGCGGTCCGCTTTTTCTCTGATCCTATGGAGGGATCTTCTATGCCTGATATCAATTCTTTCTTCCCGTCGTCGTTCCTTCGAGCGGCTGATCTTCCCCAACCTCGAGTCCTGACAATGACCGACGTTACCTCCGAGACTTTCGACGATGGAACCTCTAAGCCTTGCGTCGGATTCCAGGAGACTCAGCAGCGGCTCGGCCTCAACAAGACAAACGCGAACTCGATCCAACAACTTTATGGATCGGCGACCGAGTCCTGGGCCGGCAAACAAATCGAGTGCTACCAAGATATGACGCACTTCCAAGGGCGGTCGATGCAATGCGTCCGAGTCCGGGCTCCCGGCGCCTTCCCAACTCAGGCCATTGCTCAGAGCATCTCAAACCATGTGACCCAGTCAACCCAAGAGCGGGTCTCCGGGCAAGTCCAAACCCAGCAACCAAACCAGAACGAGATCCCGTTCTAATGATGGACACCAAACACACCTACACCATCGGAGAGGCTGGGATCGAATTTCGGTCCCGGCTTCCCGGTGTGATTGGATACCGTCACTCGACGATTGCTAATCGATGTCGGTCCGGAGATATCCCAGCGACAAAGATTGGTAAAGATTGGAGCATCCTCGGCGAATGGGTCGAACAAGAAATAAACGTTAGGCTTCTTGAACTCGATCAACTGATTCGAAAGAAGATGATCATCATCGCGACGGATCATCCGATCGTATCAAAGAGAAAAGTAAACTCGAAACACTGGTCCGAAGAGACTGTAAAAACACAAGTAAAACTACGAATCTTGGAAGGGATTTAACTATGACTGAAAAGAACAATGCTTGGGTACGCTTCTTCCCGAATGACTGGATGGGCGGGGTCTTTATGCTACCGCTCGAAGCTCGCGGGGCTTACATCACACTCCTCGCCATTCAAGCGGCCGGCCAGAAGATCCCAGACGATCTCGAGCAACTCCAAATCGCATGTCCGGGGATGTCGATCTCGACTTGGAATCTGATCCGTTCAAAGTTCGATGTCGTCGAGGATCCAGACACCGGAGAGCGATACCTCGAGAATGGCAAAATGACGGAAGAAGTCGAGCGGGCGACCCAGAAGCGGGAAACCGAGACGGAGCGGCAAAGAGCATACCGAGAGCGGAAATCCGCCAATAACGAGGACCGTACGCATAACGTCACGCGTGACAAAACGCGTACGTCACGCGCTGCGTACGGCGCCCAGAACAAGAACAAGAACAAGAAACCCTCCCCCCCTAAATCCCCCCCGATGGGGGAGTCGCTGGAGGGGGGGGGAGATGGGCTCTCGGTCCGGTCTCTCGTCCGTGATTACTGCGAGAAGTTCAACCGGAAGCGGGAATCGAGCGGATCGTCTCTAAGGCTCTCAGGAGACCGTCTAGTAACCTCGACGGGTCGGATGTCTCTGGAGGACTGGGAGACCGTTGTAGGGGCATTCACGGACGCCTACGTCGAAGGTGTGAACAATCCCAAGAGGGCGATCAAGCATCCGACGGCGTTTATGTTAAATCTCATGAGGGAATCTCGGGAGTCGGCCTCCGCCGAATAGATTTATGGTGAGTCCTTCGAGAGATCCATCCGAGAAGTTGGCCGGCGAGATAAGACAACTCGTCGAACGATGGCGTCTGGAATGGAACATCTCAAGCCATGAGATAATCGGAGCGCTGGACACCGCCAAATTCGACCTCCAGATTTCTCGCTGGTCAATCTCTGAAGAGCCGATCGAGGACGAACCAGAGGAGGAGGAGGACTAATGGCCAAGAAGCGTCGGAACTGTAACCGGGTCAACCCGCTAACCAAGACGACGCTCGAAGGTCAAGGCTATCTCGTCCAGAACGTCGAGCAGACCATCCCCGGAACTCGAGGGATCAAACGAGACCTCTACGGCTTCATCGACTTCTTGGCGATCAATCCTCAAGAGACGCTCGGGATCCAAGCGACATCCCTCGCGAACGTCTCAGCTCGTAAGCGAAAGATCCTCGGAGAGAAGAGAGAGAACGCTCGAGACTGGCTCTCTCATCCTGGAAGACGGCTCGAAGTCTGGGGCTGGGGATGGAACGAGAAGGACAAGTCTTGGTCTCTTCGACTGGACGAGATCACCCTCGAGGACTTTAACCTTGGGTCCGACTGACGAGCAGATACTGGAGTACCTCAACGTCTACGCCTCGAAGGCTCAACGGGAGAGGAAGTATCCGCTTTGGTCTCGAGACGAGATCATCTCCGAATGTTGGCTCATCTGGTCGGCGATCGTCATCCGATACGGTGACGAGATCGATTCCCGATGGCGACAACTTGCGAAGACGGCTTTTAACCGGAGACTCCCAGACCGATATCAGAAGTCGCTCGGAAAGAAGATCCGACGGACCAAGGATCACAAGCGGTCTTATCACTCAGACCAAGACTTGGGATACATCACGCCGGCCAATTCCGAACAACCTCAAGTCAAGGACGAGATCTTCGCCCTACTTCTTCGAGCAGTTCAAACCCTCGCCCGTCTCGTCAATCATGCAAAAAACCCCTAAGCCTCCAGTCGAATCCGTCCAACTCTCATCTAAAGACTGGGTCGGTCTTCTGGCGTTATCCGTCACGATTATCTCGGCCTTCTTCATGGCTTACCAGAGACACGACCGGCTTCTATCCGAGATAGCGGTCTCCCAGCAACTCCAAGGGGAACGGATCAACCGACTCGAGAACAAGTTAGACGCTTTGGAGCGGGATCTCCGCGGCCGATGAAACTCCTTCCCTTCCTGATCGCCGGACTTCTCTCGGCTTGCAATTCGACCGGAGGACTTCGGCTCCCTTTTGCACCAGCGGGATCCAAGTCGATCCCTGTCCCGCAATTGACGACACCCGACTCCGATATCGCGGCGACTCTCTGGCCTCTGAGCTTCGCGGGGGCTCTTGCGATCTTGGCGGGGATTGTGTCGATGGTTCTGATGCCTGGCATGATGGGCAAGCGGACGCTCTTAATCGGAGTCGCGATTTCTCTGGTCCCTCCCATGTTTCTAGCATTGGACGACACTCTTCTAGTCCCGGCTGCGACGGTCGCTCTGGTCATCGGCGCCGGGATGTTTATCTCTACTCTTCGAACTATCAAGAAAGAAAAACCATGTACACGATCTTCTCCATAATCGGCTCCCTCGTTCTCGGCTTCGTCCTCGGAATGGTTCATAAAAACCGGGTGATCAAGAAACTCTGTCGCAACGATGGAAACTGTATTAAATGAACTGTCCGGCTTGCGAGCAACGACAAGCTCAGGAACAGAAGCAACTCTCCGATTGTGAGGGTCGTTGTAAAGAGATAAGCCTTAAGAATCAGAGGCTCTCTTTGGCTCTGGCTGTTGTTGCGACCCTTGCCGGAAAAGAATCCCTCGACTTTGCTCTTGGTCTGTCCTCTACGCTTGGAGGGATCTCTTCCGCATCCTCGGAAAGTCCTCTATCGAAATCCTCCAGCATCGTCTCCGCACCTCCGGGTAACTCCATCGAGCTATTTAATACTTCGAGCAGTATTGGGGAAATCCCAGGCGAGAGAAACTTCTTGTCCGACTTACCGGCGATCTCGCCATCCTTCTACGATTCCGGGTATTGGGATGACTACGGTTCGCCTCCAGTGTTTCTAGGAAACTCCGACTCGATCTTTGTCCCGACGAGTAGCGTGTTCCTTCTCGCTGGTCTTGCCTTTTATCCATCCCGTCGGAGAAGAAAATGATTAGACGCGTAACCGGAGACGGTCGGCTGGTCCCTCTCGGCAAACGAGACCGAGGGCCAGATCCTCGGCAAGATCAAAGCACTAGAGCGAACCGCGGGCGCCGATGGATGAAACTTCGCTCTCAGATTCTTGCAAGGGATCCGGTCTGTCGCGTCTGCAACCAAGCCGAGTCCCTCCAGGTCGATCACGTCGTCCCGCTCGCTCGGGGCGGAGGTGATGACTACAACAACCTCCAAGGGATCTGTCTGGCTTGCCATAAGGACAAGACCGCTCGAGAACAATCCTCATACCTCCCGCGGGTCGAGACGGCCTCGGAGGTTGAGACGAACATCGTCCGCCAT
>CAACVD010000648.1_pt1 | contig 16842 bp, 28 predicted proteins | sample 2381771 | NCBI WGS metagenome assembly CAACVD01 (sample SAMEA5211965, study PRJEB30684) | marine metagenome | biome: Marine; feature: Epipelagic; material: Water | collected 2015-10-15 | depth 15 m | reverse complement strand
TGATTTGTAGTAAAATTTATCATTGTTTTCTCCCAAAAATTGATAATTTATAATTATATAGTAACAAATACTAAGTACCAGTCAACACAAAAAAGGTTTTTTTTTAAAATATTTGTAATTTTTTTTAAAAGGACTATCTATATAAATAATAAACTGATACACTTAATGTGTTGTTTAGGAGTAACAATGTTAAATAGAGCTAGTTTTTCTAAATTGATGAAAGGAGGCAGAAAAATGAAGCATGGTTATGGTAAAAACGGAATGGCTAAGAAAAAAACTAAAAAAGTTAAAAAAATTAAAAGAGCTAAAAAAGGTAAGTAAAATGGATAATGAAAAACAAGATGTAACTATTGAGGTTACTGGTGTTTCAATGTCTGGGGAGGCATCTATAAATGAACACGACGGACCTGTTAAATCTGATAAAGAAGAACCTACAAAAGAAGAAAGCGGAAATAGCGAATCAAATGGTTGATGGACGAATGTCCGATTTTCAATCATACCAAAAGAACGTTGGCATTGCACAAGGTCTTGATGACTCTTGCGAAGTGATTGACGAAACCTTAAAACAAATAAATATAGGAGATGAATAACGTGACTCATCAACACGGAGATAAAATTTATGCAGATAGTTTGTCTAAGGCTACTATTGCATCACATCAACTTCCAAAACCTTTAAACTGGAAGATATTAATTCAACCTGCAGAAATCGCAACACAAACCAAAAGTGGCATAATATTACCAGAAACTGCTAAGGATAATCAGCAAATTCTAACTGCACATGGTCATGTTGTGGCAATAGGTGAATTAGCTTATCGTGATAGAGATACAGGTGCAAAATGGAGGCAAGAAACAACACCAAAAGTTGGCGATTTTGTTACATTTGGCAAATATGCTGGTCAAAAGATTGTTGTTAACAACGTACGGTTTATTTTACTAAATGATGACGAGATTACATCAATTTTGCCTGATGGTGTACAAATAACCGCTTATATTTAATGCGAAACTTGGAGGTCGCAACCATGGAAAATAATGTTGAAGATAAAATTTTAGAAGAAGTTAATGCTGAAATAAATGAAAGCATTGATGAAGTTAAAAATAAATTAAAAGAACAAGATATAGAAATAGAAATAGAAGAACCACAACCACTATCTAATGAAAACAGACCGGCAGTTCAAGATAAAACACAGCCAATAAAAACTGAACCAAAGAAAAAAGTACCAGAAATTGCCGATGAAGAAATGAGTGCGGCAGTACAAAGAAGAATTAAAAAAATCTTACGTGATAAAAAAAGTGCAGAAGAAGAAGCGCAAAATCTACAAAATACTGTTATTGGATTGACCCAAAGGCTTGAAAAGATAGAAAAAGCCAATGAAACACAAGGTCAAAATCAACTTGCAGAACATTATAATTTAACAAAAAAAGCTTTAGCAAAGGCCATAGAAGAAGGCGATACTGAACAACAAGTTAAATTTAATGAAGAATTAGTAGATATAAAAACTGCTATTGCTTTACAAAATCAAGCGAAGGCACAACGACAACAGAGCGAGACAACCTCGCCTAATGTTGGTAGAGCACAACAACAAGCTACAAATCCTGCACCAGAGAAAGCAATGAGTTGGTGGAGGGAAAACGACTGGTTTAATGCCAAAGGGTTTGAAAAAGAAACAGCCATGGCAAGAGCTATTGATGTTCAACTTGATATAGAGGGTTACGATAAAAATGATACATCATATTATGATGAATTAAATAATCGTTTACAAAAGAGTTTTCCCGAGCTAATATCTAAAAAGGACGTTTCTGTAGAAAAGCCTAGACAAAGTAGACAAGCAGTTGCACCCACTACAGGTGGTCAGGCATATCGAGGAAACAGAGTACGAATGACTACGGAGCAATTACGTATGGCAAGAGAATTAGGTATTACTGACCCTGAGCATCTTAAAAAGTATGCTAAAGAAATTAATGTTTTAAACAGGAAGGATAACTAATATGTCTAGTAAAAGTTCAAGAAGTGATTTAAGGATTTCAATGCGTGAAGATGAGGCAAGGCCTCAAACACATTGGAAACCACCAGCATTGTTAGATGCCCCAGAAGCACGACCGGGGTATGTTCAACGATGGGTAGCTACCGCGATTCAGGGTAAAGACACTCCCGATAACGTATACAAACGTATGCGAGAAGGTTGGGAACCAAGGAAATCTGATACTGTAAAAGAACAGCACTTTCCTACAATCAATCATGGAGAATGGGTTGGTTGCATAGGTATTGAGGGTATGCTTCTTTGTGAAATGCCAAAAGAAAAACATCAGCAGATGAAGGCATATTACAATGATAAGTCAGACCAGCAAAATGAAGCACTGTCTGGAGAATTAGATTCATTAGGTCGGCGCACAGGACAACCTATTTATCAAGATAGGCAAAGTTCTTCTAGTCGTGGTAGACAGGTGTCTGCCATGGAGGATTAACACTTAAAGAAGGAAGTTAAATTATGGCAAATACTAACAGTCCATATGGGTTTATCCCACTTCGTCATATGAGTGGTAATGCACCAAGAGCAAACAAATATACTATAGCTTCTGGTTTAGCTGAGAACATTTTCAGTGGGGATTTATGTATCCTTGATGCAAATGGTCAGGTAACACCACATACAGCAACAGAAACTAATAATATAGGTGTTTTTGCAGGTGTGTCATATACCGCTAGTGACGGTTCATTTGTTTTTTCACGATATTTCCCAACAGGTACATCAGCAACAGGTCTTATAGCTTATGTTTATGATGACCCGTACATTGTATATCGTGTGCAATCTGCAGGTACACCAGCACAAACCAACGTAGGTAATTGTGCAGATGTAGTCGCAGGTGCTGGTTCAACCACAACTGGTCAATCAGGTTTCAGTTTAAATGGCACTATGGGTGCTAGTACTGCAACTTGTAAAATTATCGGTTTATGGGAAGACCCAGCAAATAGTTTTGCACAATATGCACAACTTGAAGTATTAATTAACGAGCATCTGTTGAAAGCAACAGCAGGTATATAGGGAGATTTAAACAATGGCTATGAATAGAGCACAATTTGCTAAAATGCTTGAGCCGGGTTTAAACACTCTGTTCGGCTTAGAATATGACAGTTATCCAGCAGAATTCGCAAAAGTTTTTGATGCAAATACATCAAACAGAGCTTTTGAAGAAGATGTGTTGTTAACAGGCTTTGGAAATGCACCAACAAAGAATGAAGGTGCCGCCGTGGCTTATGACACAGCATCAGAAGGTTTTACTGCTAGATACCAACATGAAACAATCGCATTGGCGTTTTCAATTACTGAAGAGGCAGAAGAAGATGGACAGTATGGTTCAATCGCTTCAAGATATACAAAGGCATTAGCTAGAAGTATGTCAGCCACTAAAGAAATAAAAGCGGCAAATATTTTAAACAATGCCACAAGTGCAGGTGTAAATGCTGGTGGAGACGGAGTTGCATTATTATCAACTTCACACCCAACCCAAAGCGGAAACCAAAGCAATACATTAGCAACTGCGGCAGATTTAAGTGAAACATCATTAGAATCACTTTTAATTCAAATCGCTGATATGAAAGACGATAAAGGTTTAAGAATTGCGGCACAGGGACAAATGCTAATTATCCCAACTGCATATACCTTTACTGCTCAAAGAATATTAAATAGTGAATTAAGAGTAGGTACTGCTGATAATGATATAAATGCAATACGTTCTGGCTCATATTTACCACAAGGTTTTCATATTATGAGAAGATTAACAGACAGTGATGCATTTTTTATCAAGACAGATGTACCAGATGGTTTAAAAATGTTCCAAAGAACACCACTAAAAAGAGGTGTAGAGGGAGATTTTGAAACTGGAAACGTACGTTATAAAGTCCGTGAAAGATATTCATTTGGTTTTACCGATTGGAGAGGCTTATTCGGAACTGAAGGTGCGGCATAAATCCACTGCATGAGAGGGAGTTTAGGGACTCCCTCTTTTAATTAACCTTGACTACGAAAGTAGACACTAGCCAAGACAAGGAGAATTTACATGGCTAATACAACATTTAACGGACCAGTTCGTTCTGAAAATGGTTTTAAAACTATTGTTAAAGATGCAAACTCAGGCGCCTTAACAAATCAAATGACATTAGAAACCTATACCGCAACAATAACAGTTGCAAATGGTGATACAACTGGTAAAGAATCATCAATAGGCATACCAAATAATTTCATACCAATGGGTGTTATGATAGCAGTTACAACTGCATCATCAAACGCAGTAAATCTTGTAGATATTGGAACAGATTCAGATACTGATGGATTTGTAGATGGAATAACTGTTGCAGTTAATAGTACAGGTTTTAAAGGTTTCTTCCCATGTAATGGTGTTTTAGGAATGTCAGGTGGCACAACAACAGCATCTACTGCAACAGCAGAGGCAACTGAACTTGTGGTATCTGGAGACCCCGGTGGCGATACTGTTATTGTGTTAAAATTTATGGGTATTTCAAGCTCCTCTGATGCATCTTAATAGGAGGGTATAATGGCTGATATTACATCAAGCACTATTCTTTCCGAAGATACTCGAAAAATTGTAATGGCATTTCAGTATCAGTATGTAGATACTGGAAACGAAAGTGCAGTTACAAAAGTAGATGTTTCAACATTACAAACTAATGCTAATGGCGATGCTTGTACTGGTGTAAAAATATTAAAATGTACTTGGGTTATAAAAGGTATGACAGTGCAAGTTTCGGCAGATGCCAGTACTGATATTATCATGTTGAATCTTGATGAAGGTCAATCTGGTGAAGTAGATTTTACTGATATAGGTGGTTTACCTAATACAAAACAAACAGGTACAAGTCCAACTGGTGATATAAAATTTACTACCACAGGTGCAGGTGCAGGTGATTCTTATCAAGTTGTTCTAACCATGAAAAAGAAATATGGATAGATTAAATGGCAACATCTGGAACAGTAGCATTTAGACCCAATGTTGAAGAAATAATAACTGAGGCATACGAGAGGTGTGGTCTTGATATACAGAGAAGAACTGGCGACCAAGCCATATCTGCTCGTAGAAGCCTTAATTTACTATTTTCTGAATGGGCAAATAGAGGCATAAATTATTGGACAGTAACATCAAATACACTTAATTTGGTAGAAGGTACAAGTTCTTACGACTTACCAGCAGGTGTTTTTGATTTTCTTGATGTTGTAATATTTGATAGTGCTGACGCAACAAGAACAGATACAATAGTTAATAGAATAACGATTGCAGAATATAACCAAATACCTAATAAAACAGATACAGGTAAACCAAATCAATATATGTTAGATAGGCAAAGACAAGCAGGTTCTAATAACATTTATAAAATATTTTTATGGCAAACACCTGATAGAAGTACATATCGGTTAAATTATTATGCAATGACACAATTAGAAGATATTACATTATCAGACCAAGACACAGATATTCCATATACATGGACAGAATGTATTTGTGCAGGTTTGGCAAGCAAATTATCTGTTAAATATGCACCAGACAAATATCCCTTATTAAAACAGATATACAATGAGGCATTTGAATATGCATCAACTAATGATAACGATGGTGTTTCTCTAAAATTACAGCCAACAGGGTTAAATTTAAGATAATGGCAAGGTTTGCATCAGGCAAAAAATCTAAAGCGATAAGTGATAGAAGTGGTTTTGAGGTAAAATATACCCAATTAAAAACCACATGGGATAATCTGCGTGTTGAACCAGAAGAATACGAACCGAAACACCCACAACTTACTCCTGCCAGAAACGTTGTAGATGCTACTGCTTTATTTAATCCACGACCAGATAATGACCCAGAAAATGTTACAATTCTATTTGGATTTACAAATGATATTTTTGCATCAAGAATTGCAAGGTCGCAACAAGGTACTAATATACACGCATTTGGTAGAATTGGTCAGGTAGGTATTTCTCTAGACGAACCAGTTACAGGTCTTGTTGGAACAACTGCAATTGGTAGTTTTGCACCGGGTTTTGATGTTACAGGAGTTAGTGCTACAGGTGGTGTTAATAATGTTACACCAGAAGACCAAACTGATGTTTCAGCCAGTGGAGTACAAGGAACTGGCACAATTAATAATGTTTTTGCAGGTCTTGTTATTACTGGTGTTGCAGGAACAGGTGGTATTGGAACCGAAACAATTAACCATGATAGAATATTTGATGTAACTGGTATTAGTGCAACTGGTGGAACTGGCGATGAAAGTTTTGATACACAAACTGGTACATTATCAAGTGTAACTGGTACTGGTGCAATAGGTAGTTCTGTTCCAAATACTGACATCGCAATTACAGGTGTATCAGGAACAAGTGGTATCGGAACATTTGGTGAAGAAGGTGATGGTACACTTAATTTAACTGTTACACCTACAAGTGCCACTGGTACTGCAGGTACAGGTATAGAAGTTGCTGAATCTGAAATACCAGAAACCAATACAAATGGTTGGGGAGAAAACGCATTTGGTACTGGTGTTTGGGGTGGAGATGAAGAAGTTAGGGGAACTGGAGCAATCGGTGATTCTACAATAGATATATTTAATGGACCAAATCCGCAATCTGGTGTTGCAGGTACATCAGCATTAGGTACATCGGTATTAGAAAGTGAAATAACAGAAACAGGTGTTACAGGTACTGGCGCGATAGGCACATCTACATTCTTTATAGAAACAGCAATCAATGTAACTGGTGTTGCAGGTACTTCTGCTGTAGGTGACGAAACTGCAAAGGTTAATCCGGGTTATGGCGAAGGTGCTTGGAATGATGGAACATGGGGTAATTAAATGAATTTTACACAATTAGAGACAAATATAAAAAATTTTATTGAAGATGATGGTACTGAGTTTTCTACATCAATACCAGAAATTATAAAACAAGCAGAAAGTATGATATTCGCTAGATTGCCAAATTTGCCATGTTATAGAAAAACATTATCTGGCAATTTTGTAATTGGTACAAAAGAATATGATGTTGCAAATGCTAGAATGATACGTCAGGTGGCTGTTACAAAGGCAAACAGTGATGTAATCTTTCTTAAACATAGAATAGATAGCTATTTAAGAGATTACGTACCAAACGCAAGTACACAAGGCGAACCATTTATGTATGCAACAAAGAAAGCCACAACATCTGGTATAAAGATATTAATTGGACCTGTTCCGTCTGCCACATTAGCATTTGAGGTTGATTTTATAGGTCTTGAAACAGGATTATCTTCTTCTAATGCTAACAGTTGGATTGGAGATAATGCCGAACAGGTTTTATTATCGGCTTGTCTATATGAAAGTTCTGCTTTTCTTAAAGCACCAGATAGTGTAAACTTGTATAAGGCACAATTTGATGAGGCAATAGCATTGTTTCAACAAGAAATGCAACGTAATTACCAAGCAGAATACGAAGGAGGTATTTAACAATGGCGATAACACAAGCAATGTGTACATCATTTAAAGCTGAAATTTTAGATGAACAACACGATTTGGCGGCAGATACTTTAAAGATAGCTCTCTATACAAGTTCTGCAAGTTTAGATGCAAGTACAACTGCATTCACAACATCAAATGAAATAAGCGGAACAGGTTATAGTTCTGGTGGTGAAACATTGACAAGTACAACTGTTTCTACAAGTGGAACAACTGCATTTTTTGATGCAGATGACCCAACATGGACAAGTGCATCATTTACTGCTAGAGGTGCATTGATATATAATAGTTCTAACTCTAATAAAGCAATAGCAGTTTTAAATTTTGGTGGAGATTTTACCGTGTCATCTGGTACATTTAGAATAGTGTTCCCAGCGGCAGGTGCAAATGCTATCATTACAATAGCTTAGGAGGCATAAATGGCTAGTGTTTATACTAATGATTTAAGATTAGATGAACTTGGAACTGGAGATGCTAGTGGTACATGGGGAAATGTTACAAATACAAATCTTCAGTTAATAGGTGAGGGATTAAGTTTTACTACAAAAGATTGTTTTTCCTCAGATGCCGATGCAACAGAAACAGTGCTTGATGGTGGTTCAGACCCAGCTAGAGGTATGTATTTTAAGGTAACATCTTCAGCGACATTATCTACAACAAGAGTTCTTACAATCGCACCAAATACTGTAAGCAGATTACAATTTATTGAAAATGCTACAACAGGCAGTCAAATAATAACAATTAAACAAGGTTCAGGTGCAACAGTTAATATACCAAATGGTCAAGTAAAGGCAGTATATTTAGATGGTGCAGGTTCGGGAGCCGCAGTTGTTGATGCTTTTACCAATCTTAATCTTGGTGGCACAACTGTTGTTGATGATTTAACAATTAGTGACGATTTAACAGTTACAGATGATTTAATTGTAAATGGCGATATTGATTTAGAAGGTAGTATAGACGTTAATGGAACGATGGAAGCAGATGCAATCACATTAGGTGGTACTGCTTTGGCATCATTATTTAGCCCATTAGCAGGTGGTGGTGATATTGTTACAACTGGAGCATTAAATAGTGGTTCTATTACAAGTGGTTTTGGAAGTATAGATAATGGTTCTAGCACCATTACAACCACTGGTGCCATTAGTGCTGGTTCGCTTACAGCAAATGGTGGTGTAACTATTGATAACATTACAATTGATGGCACAGAGATTGATTTATCAAGTGGAGATTTAACATTAGATGTTGCAGGAGAAATAATACTTGATTCTGATGATGGTGTTATTCGTTTTAAAGATGCTGGTACACAAATAGGTAATTTTGCAAATAATTCATCTAATTTTCATGTCAACGTATCAGTTCAAGACAAAGACTTTGTTGTTAATGGTAATGATGGTGGTTCAACAATAACAGCTATGACATTAGATATGTCTGGTGCTGGAGCGGCGACATTTAACAATGATGTTACTGCTTTCTCTGATAAAAGATTAAAAACAGATATTTCTAATATAGAAAATGGCTTAGATAAAGTCATGCAAATGCAAGGTGTTCATTATAAAAGAAATGATGTTGAAGATGCAAAGCCACAAATTGGTGTATTAGCACAAGATATGGAAGCCATTGTTCCAGAGGTTGTATTAACTGCTGATGATGAAATGCAAACCAAATCAGTTGACTATGGCAAACTTACAGCAGTGTTAATTGAAGCAATAAAAGACTTAAAAGCAGAAATCGATGAACTAAAAAAGGGGTAGTAAATGGCAATACCATCATCTGGCTCAATAGCAATGTCAGCCATACAAACAGAGTTTGGTGGCTCAAATCCAATAAGTATGAGTGAATATTATGCAGGAGGTAGTAATGTGCCTTCTGGAACAACTGGTAACAATGGTACTATTCCCTCATCAGGTGCATTAGATATGGGAGACTTTAGAGGATCAACAAATCAATCATTTATGTCTGCAAGTGGTGGAAGCATCTCAACAAGTGGTAACTTTAGAATACATACATTCACTGGAAATGGCACTTTTACAATTAATACAGCAGGCGAAGGAACTGCCTTTGCAGGAAAAGTCGATGTATTAAGTATTGCTGGAGGTGGAGGTGCATCTACCTTAGAATCTGGTGGAGGTGGAGCAGGTGGTCATTTAGAACAAGCAAGTAGTGGTGCAGGAACACCAGCAGGTGTTGGAAGTTATAGTGTAAGCATCGGCGGAGGTGGTTCTGGAAAAACTAATAGAACAACAGGTAATAATGGTAGTAACTCTAGTATAGGTTCAATAAACACAGCCACAGGTGGTGGAGGTGGTGGAGCTAGTGGTTCCTCTAGTGGACCTAACGCGGCAGGGTCAAGTGGTGGCTCAGGTGGCGGAGGTGGAGGAACTGCAGGTGGACCGGGGGGACCTGCAGGTTCTGGTATATCTGGTCAAGGAAATCCCGGCGGTTCTGGTACAGGTAACGGAGGCGGAGGAGGCGGAGGTGCTGGTACATCTGGTTCTAATGCTGGTCCGAATACAGGTTCCCCGGGTGGGTCAGGTAAAACAAGTCCTACATTTGGTGGAACAAGAGCAGGAGGTGGTGGTGGAGCCGCCGCTCAAGGTGGAGCACCCGGGGGTTCTGGTGGTGGCGGAAACGGAAATGCCAATAGTGGAGGTGGTTCTGGGTCTAGTAACACTGGTGGAGGTGGAGGTGGTTCTGGACTTCCAAGTGGACCCGGCGGAAATGGTGGTAGTGGTATAGTTATAGTAAGGTATAGGTTTCAATAATGGCACATTTCGCAAGGTTAGATGACAATAATATTGTTACAGAAGTTACAGTTGTTAATAATGTTGATATACATTTTTTACCTTTTCCAGAAAGTGAAGCATTTGGTGTAAAAATATGTAGAGACGTTAGTGGACATCAAAAATGGAAACAAACAAGTTACAATGATAATTTTAGAGGTAATTATGCTGGTTTAGGTTTTATTTATGATACTACCAATGATGTTTTTTATGAACCTCAACCTTTTGGTAGTTGGACATTAAACAAAAGCACATGGAAATGGGAAGCACCATTAACAGCACCAACTCCAACAGATGGTAATTATTACCATTGGGACGAAGATGTATATCAGGCAGACAATACAAAAGGGTGGGTTAAAGACTAATGGCACATTTTGCAAAATTAGATGAAAATAATAAGGTATTAGAAGTACATTTTGTAGCCAATGATGATTTGGAAAATAAAGATTACCCAGAGAGTGAGGCATTGGGAATAACAAAATTAACAAATGATACTGGGTATTCAAACTGGAAACAAACAAGTTTTAACTCTAATTTTAGAGGTCATTTTGCTCAAGAAGGTTACACCTATGATAATGCAAGTGATACATTTATAACAATAAAACCTTTTGAGAGTTGGGTTTATAATTCAAGTGATAAAGCTTGGAAGCCACCTGTAAGTTATCCAAATGATGGTAAAATGTATATTTGGAATGAAACAAGTTATCAAGAAGATAACACAAGAGGTTGGGTTGTCTACGAATAATCTTACTAAAATAAATACAAATGCAGTAGTCAATAATGCCACCTGTGAGCATTGGTTTTTTGAAAGTGCAGTTGATAAAAAAACTTGTGATAAAATTATTGCTTTGGCAAAAAAATGGGAAAAAGGTGGTATTCTTAATAATCTAAACTCAGAACCACAAGAAAAACATGACATAAGAGAAACAGATGTTACTTGGTGTAACGAACAATGGGTATATGATTTAGTTTGGGATTATTTGCAGGTAGCAAATCGTAATTCAAACTGGAATTTTCAAATTGACTGTTGCGAAGAAATGCAAATCGGAAGATATAATAAAGATGGACATTACGACTGGCATATAGATGGAAATGGTTTTACAAGATATGAAAACGATAATCCATTTACATGCGGAAAAACAAGAAAATTATCTATGTCTGTAATATTAAACGATGAATTTGAAGGTGGTGAGTTTGAATTTTTTAATAAAGTGCAAGTTCGTAGTAAAAGAGGAACTGTTTTAGTTTTCCCATCTTATATGTTGCACAGAGTAAAACCTGTAACAAAAGGTACAAGATATTCGTTGGTTACATGGTTTTGTGGAGAACCATTTGCATGACAAGAAAACAGCTACAGAAAGATAGCGCTTATGATGAATACGATTCTGACGGTGATGGGATTGTTTCTGATGCAGAATTGGCTCATGTAACAGAAATAAAAAAACTTGAGCATGATTTACGTAAACAAAGGGCACAGAGAAGAATGGCTACTGCCAGTTTGGTTGCTATGGGTGGTTTTACTATGGCAATGTTTTTTGTTGATATTGAAAGAGTTAAGGCTTTATCGGATATTTCAAATTTATTTTATATTAGTGGTGCTGGTATCGTGGGTGCATATATGGGTGCGTCTGCTTTCATGAATAAAAAATAATGTTCAAAGCATTTGTTACGATTTGTGCCATAGCAATGCCAAATACTTGCCAAACATTAGAAGATACAAGGGGACCTTACGAAACCGAACAATTATGTAAAGAAAGGGCATTACAAATAAGTAGACAGGTAAATAAATATTATCCCTTATGGAAACCTGTAAAATATAAATGCCAAGAATTACCTTTAGGGAGGTTAAAATGGAAAATATGATTTTAGATGCTTGGAATGATTTAAGTTATACCGAAGGTGTGTTATTTACTTTTTGGCTATTTATACTTTATTATGGTAAGGTATGGATAGATAGTAGATTTGAGAAAAAAAGATGCCCTAGATGTGGTACTTGACGAAGATATAAATGTTACAGGCACTCACGGAGTTAAATTGTGTTAAAAGATTTCATTTCAACTTGGACAATACCAGAACATATATGTGATGAAATAATAAACTTTTATAATAAAAACGCAGAATTACACTTTAGAGGTGTATCTAATTATGGTTCAGAAAGTACCAATGCTAAGGTTTCAACTGACCTTATGATAGACTCTTGTAACAAAGATAGACCTTTCGGAGAATATCATCAAGCATTACAGAAATGTCTAGATATTTATATTGAAGAATATCCTGATGTAAATAATTTATATAGATTTGGTATAATAGAGCCAATAAACATTCAACATTATAAAAAAGGCGAAGGTTTTAAAGTTGAGCATTGTGAAAGATTTGGAGAGTTTAACAAAAGTTTGAAAAGATGCTTAGTGTTTATGACATATCTCAATGATGTAGATGATGGCGGGACTATATTCAAATATCAAAATAGAACTATAAAAGCACAAAAAGGTAAAACACTTATTTGGCCGAGTGATTGGACACATATTCATGTAGGTCAAATATCAGAAACTCAAGAAAAAACTATCATCACTGGGTGGTTTAGTTACTTATGGTAAAAATTATGAGGGAGATGTAATGGAAATAATAGTAGAGGGTAGCACAATTTATAATGGCGACTGTTTAGAAGTCATGGACACAATGAATAAATGTTCGCTTGATAGCATTGTAACAGATCCGCCGTACCACCTTACATCAATAGTCAAAAGGTTCGGTAAAGAAGATTCAGCACCAGCACAATTTGGTACAGATGGTGCCTTTGCTAGAGCATCAAAAGGTTTCATGGGTAAAGAGTGGGATGGTGGCGACATAGCGTTTCAGTCAGATACCTGGCGTAAATGTTATGAATTGCTAAAGCCAGGTGGTCATCTAATTGCGTTCAGTGGATCACGAACATATCACAGAATGGCAGTTGCTATAGAAGATGCTAGGTTTGAAATCCGTGATCAATGTATATGGCTGTATGGCAGCGGGTTTCCTAAAAGCCACAATATCGGTAATGGTTGGGGTACAGCACTTAAACCAGCTCACGAGCCTATGGTACTGGCACGCAAGCCTATCGAGGAGAAGTCGGTGGCAGAAAACGTGGCAAAACATGGGGTCGGGGGCATAAATATTGATGACTGTCGGGTCCAATGTGAACCTGATGACAATATTGTTCGCCCTGAAAGAACTGAATCTCAGGCGTATAACTTCTTCAGGGGCGGCGAAGAAGACGTAACTAATGTTCGCAAAACAACCAGGCGGCAGCCCAGGAACGAACAATCTGTTTGGACTGACAACAATAGTGGTATGAAAGCGGAGAGTTCAATGTTCGCTGACGCTGATCCACGAGGACGCTTCCCATCAAATGTTATGCACGATGGTAGTGATGCTGTTGAAAACATATTCCCAAAAACCAGCCCCAGTAATCCGTCAAAGCGAACAAGGAATACTGTAGGTATGTTTGGTATGCCTAATGATGCAACGCCTGAATATAGCGATAGTGGTACTGCATCAAGATATTTTTATACAGCGAAAACAAATCAGGCAGAAAGAAACGCTGGGTTACATGGCTTTGATCCTAAATTTGCACCGACTATGGGAGATGGTATCGGCGTGAAAGAACACAACGAACAAACAGCAACTAAAAAGAAAAACGTACACCCTACAGTTAAACCAGTTGAGCTGATGAAATACCTTGTTCGCTTAGTAACGCCTAAAAATGGACTGGTGCTGGATCCGTTTATGGGTAGTGGCTCAACAGGAATGGCCGCTAGGGAGGAAGACTTCCAGTTTATTGGCATAGAGAAAGACGAAGAATATTACGAGATTGCCAAAGCAAGGATTAAAAATGTGAAACCACAGCTTAAATTATTTGACATATAGGTAATGAATGCTTATATATACAGGATAACAATTTAAATAAAAGGAGAATGTTATGTTATATGGTGCTTATGGTGCTAATTTAAATATGGCGAATATGGAAGTTCGCTGCCCTAAAGCTCAACCCATGATTGGCTTTATGCTAGAGGGTTATAGGCTTGTCTTTAATAGTGTTGCTGACATTGTTAAAGATGATGGCAAGAACATCAATACTATTGGAAGTGTTCCTATTGGCTTATGGAAGATTACAAAAGAATGTGAGAAGTCCTTAGATAGATTCGAGGGTTTCCCTTATTTGTATAAGAAAATCTATATCAATCTTGATATTCCTGGAGCAAAAGGTAAGTGTATGTTTTACGTTATGCGTAATAAAGGTGTGGCTTTGCCACCAGCTCATTACTTTAATACGATTGCCCAGGGTTATGAGGACTTTGGTCTTGATAAAGATTATCTTAATTGGGCAGTACACGAGGCTGATCAAATGCAAAAAAACAAGTTAGACGTATTCAGAAAGTTAGCTGATAATGATGATTTAGAACTTGGTGTAGATTGGGAGTACGATTGGGATGGTAGTCATATCCCATTAACAGACAAAGCAAAAAGGAGAATCAATCATGAATAAATTATCTAATAGTCAATTGAATAAAATGGAGCAAATGCTCAAAGCTATTCATAATCCAAACTTTGAGGCTAACTTAAAAAAGGCCGTTGAAAAGCTTAACAATCAAAATGTAAAAAAGTCCGAGATGGATTTAGTTAAGGAGATTAATAATGAATAAAGTAAAAGCATTTCAAGATTTAGGTAATGGCATGGTTTCATTGCCTAAAGATGTCGGCTTGGCATCAGATAAGCAGTTTATGAATGATGGTTATGCTAAAGTTAGATTCCCCGTCAATCAGCATGGTAAAGATCGTGGTGTAGGCTTTGAACGTATGTGGGTTAAAGTATCACAAGGTAATAGCCTAAATGGAACTGGTGTCCTGGATAATGAACCTCAGTTTAGCGATTTTAAACTAGGTCAAGTTGTAAGTTTTGAGGAAGATAAAGATGGCTTTCCTAGATACAAAGCATAAAACTGTACGTTGCACAGAGTGTAGCGAGATGATCCTACGCAACCGAGAGCTGGTTTTGAATAACAAAACTATTTGCCTCGGTTGTGCAACCGAAAAAGGCATTACCCAAGTACATAATATTGATATTAACCACAAACTTAATTGTTTTAAAAGGACTGGAACGGGTCCAAATGATTGCCATTATTGTTTTGTGGTTACTTGGGGAACAATGAAAAAACTTGGATATGAATGCACCGATGCGGGTAGCTGGTTCAAGCGAACAAATGACGAGAAAGTACTGGTCATTTATGAGTAATTTACTTACACTTACGAACTTACCACGGGAAGTAAATTTCATAGTAAGTCATAAGTCATTGTTTTATATAGATATATCCAATTTACTTACCAAGGTTACCAACTGCTTTGGTAAGTATTTTTTTGCCTGTAAGTCATTGATTTTATTGGTACTTACCAACTTACCGAACTTCCCCCCCTATAGGGGGTATAGGGGGGTGGTAAGTAACCCACCCCATACCCCATATGTAACCATAGCGAAAGAGAGTAACTAATATGCCAAGAGTAGGAGAAAATTTATCCAAAGAACAAAGGTTAGCTGGACAGAAAAGATTAACCGATAAACAACAAGCTTTCTTGGATAACTTCATGCACAAAGATATGACGCAGACAATGGCTGCTAGAAATGCTGGATATGCGAACCCTGGAGTAGATGCTGTTCGCTTGTTGCGTAACCCAGTCGTGCAGGAAAGATTCCAGGAGATGCGTGATGAGAATAGAACAAGGTTCGGTGTAACGATAGAAAAGTCGGTGCGTGATCTCTTAAAGATCCGTAACGAGGCTTGGGAGAGCGGAAAGTTCGGTGAGGCTATTCGGGCAGAGGAGCTACGTTTAAAGGCTACAGGATTGCTTGTAAATAAAGCTCATGTGCTACATGAACAGACAGACAACATGACAAGAGAACAAATACTGGAAAAACTAGAGGAATTTCAATCACTTGCCCAGAAACGCATGAAACTAGCCACAAAGACCCATAACGACCCACAGACGATAGAGCATGATAACGTAAAACCCCAAAAATAGCAGAAACACTTGCGGAGGTGCCTCAAACAGTCGGGCTCGGGTTTGCCCAGAGGTCGGGTTCGGGGTTTTGCCTGGTGCTTCGGGTTGTCGGGCTAACCACCAAAACCGCAGAAACTAGCCATTGTTCGCTTTTCGGGTTCCTGCCCAGCCTGGTTCCCCAGACCGAATAATTGTTCGGTTTCTCTTCCCAGGACCTGCTGCCCAGAAGTAAAACGAATAATTGTTCGGTGTCGGGTCTGGGCATCCCTGGCCGCCGCTGCGAAACCGAATAATTTTTCGGGCTGTCGGGGACCAGCAGCACCTGCAGTTGTCGGGATTAGTAACAATTGTTCGTGCTGTGCCCTGGTCATCCCTGCTGCTTCTGCTGGATCGGGCTTCCTGCTGGTCGGGCTTTGTAACAATTGTTCGTTTACGCAGCCAATGGCCCAGCTCTACCAGGCAGCCTGCCCAGCGTGAAGCACGTTGAACAATTGTTCGCTTCTGGCAGCGAGGCCAGCTTCACCCAGTCCTGAAAAAAAA
>CAACVD010000647.1_pt1 | contig 16845 bp, 14 predicted proteins | sample 2381771 | NCBI WGS metagenome assembly CAACVD01 (sample SAMEA5211965, study PRJEB30684) | marine metagenome | biome: Marine; feature: Epipelagic; material: Water | collected 2015-10-15 | depth 15 m | reverse complement strand
TTTTTATTTTTATCTTTTTATGGAGGACAGAGAGCTGCTGTATTATGGATTGAAAATGTCCTAAAACAAAAGGAGAAATAAATGTCAGAAGAATTACAGACAACTGTAGCGGAGGAGCAACAAACTCCCACGCAATCTGCAACGACACCTGAAGTAACGCCTGCTAGATTTATTGATAATTTAGCAGAAGATATGCGTAACGAACCGTCATTGCAAAACATACAAGACTTGGACCAACTTGCAAAAGGTTACGTTCATGCACAACGCATGGTAGGAGCAGACAAAATTGCCTTGCCAAACAAACACGCAACAGAAGATGATTGGAATCAGTTTTATGGTAAATTAGGAAGACCTGAGACACCAGAAGCTTATGAGGTCAATTATCAACCGCCAGCAGAAGGTTATGAAGCAACGAACCTTCCTGGTTTTCAAGATGCTGCTTATAGAGCTGGATTAAATTCAGATCAAGCACAGCTTTTGTTAGATTGGTATTCTGAATTAGAAACAGAAACTATACAAACAAACTCTGCAGCGTCAGAAACACATAGGCTTACATCTGAGCAAGATCTAAGGCAAGAATACGGACTTGCTTTTGATAAAAAAATAGCTGAAGCAAATGGTGTTTTTAATAAATTTTTTGGTAGTGATATGGCGCAAGTACAGTTAGAAGATGGATCACTGCTAGGCAACAATGCACAGTTTATCAAAGCATTGACAAACCTAGCCAGTAATTTTTCTGAAGACACAATTACTGCTGACCAAACAGCTACAGGTGCTATGACTCCACAAGAAGCACAGTCAGAAATTAATAAACTGACTGCGCCAGGCACTGCTTATTGGGATAAGTTACATCCTAATCATCAGGCCGCAGTGGATGAAGTCTTTGCATTAAGACAAATGGCACACCCAGATTTAACAGAACAACCCAAATACTAGGACTCTGTTTGACAGCTGAGTATAGATCAGCCGATGAGCAATCGTAAAATGTAAGAGAACCCGTAAGGATAATTTTCTGATTTTTTTTAACTTAACATTGTAAAGAAGGAGGACTCTATGAGTTCACAAATTACAACGGCATTTGTCGAGCAGTATTCTGCTAACGTACAAATGTTGTCACAACAAATGGGTTCGCAATTGCGAGGTGCTGTGGATGTTGAGAGTATAACAGGTAAAAATGCGTTCTTTAAACGTCAAGACACGCTGATACACCTCAACTAGATACACCACACGCAAGAAGACGTGTATCACTCGATGATTACGTTTGGGCGGATCTAATTGATGATGTTGACAAGGTTAGAATGTTAATCGATCCAACAAGCTCTTACGCCAAAGCAGCAGCAGCTGCGATGAACAGGGCTATTGATGACGTTATCATTACAGCTTTGGGCGGCACTGCATTTACTGGCACGTCAGGTGGAACATCAACTTCACTACCTGCTGCAAGTAAGTTTGCAACATCAAACCAATCAGATGGACTAACAATTGCAAAGCTTTTATCTGCAAAGAAAAGATTTGACTTGCAAAGTGTTGATCCATCAATCCCTAGATACATCGTATGTGGTCCACAACAAATTTCTGATTTGTTGGCTACTACAGAGATCAAGTCTAGTGATTTCAATACCGTTAAGGCTTTAGCTCAAGGTGATATTGATTCTTTCTTAGGATTCAAATTTATCACGTCAAACAGATTGAGCCTTGATGCAACCAATACGGATGACAGGCTATGCTTTGCCTTCACTCAAGACGCTATCAAACTTGCTATTGGCAAGGACATCACAGCTAAAATTGATGAGAGAAATGATAAAAATTACTCTACTCAAGTTTACTACTGTATGTCAGTTGGTGCGACTAGAATGGAAGAAGTAAAAGTATTCCAAATTCCGTGCAACGAATAATAGATAGGAGATAATTATGGGTACTAAAAACTCAGATTTAGTGGCTAATTTCGAAGCAACTCCTTCAGTAAAGAGCAGTGCTGCATTGCTAAGCGGAGTAGTCCGTGTAGCTCAAGGCACAATTGCACTTGCTGCTGGAGATAGTGATGACAATGATATTGTTATGCTTGCACCGATCCCTAGCAACGCTGTTGTCTCTCAACTATTTATTGGTTCAGACACACTAGGCGGTTCGTGTACTTTCAACGTAGGAATTTACACGTCAGCTGGAGTAGTTAAAGACGAAGATGTATTTGCAAGTGCAGTAGCTGACGCTGCTGCAATGGCTGATGTTCGTTTTGAAGCTGCTGATATAAACACAGCTGGAAAACAACTATGGGAGCTTGCTGGAGACAGTGTAGATCCAGGTGGATACTTCTATGTAGCGGCTACTATGGCTGCTGATGGTGGTACTGCTGGAGACATGTCTTTCAACATTCACTACATAATCAACTAGCACTAAAATTAGAGGGCAGCCTTCGGGCTGCCTTCTTTACAAGGAGAGTTTATGGCAAAAGATACACATGTAACTAAAGACGGTAGAACCGTTAAAAAAGGTTTGTATTATTATATGAACAGAGCAAAAAAATCTGGAAAGTCAAAACCAGGCAAAGGAACGGTAACAGATAAAGCTTTAGCTCAATCTGCAAAAACCGCATACTCAAATAAAAAAAAGAAAAAAACAATGGTAGGTTAGGAGATAATTATGCCACATACACCGACACATAAAAACAAAGATAAAAAAGATAAAAATAAAAATTTAGCCGCAATGTATGGTGATAAAAATGTTGTTACCAGAGGTGACGTTATTGCTGCTGCTATTAAAAATAAAAAGAAAAATACTTTAGTAGGTTAATGGCAAACAAAGAACACCAGAACCCATCTGGCGGTCTTAACAAAAAAGGTAGAGAATTTTACGGTGTAAAAGCACCAGTAGCAAAAGGCACAAACCCACGCAGGGTTTCTTTTGCGGCAAGATTTTCTGGCATGAAAGGCCCACTTGAAAAAGATGGCAAGCCAACAAGGCTCAAACTTGCATTAAGAAAATGGGGCTTTGGCAGCAAAGAGGCAGCATCAAAATTTGCTGCTAATAATAAAGCATCTAACAAAAAAACATTAGTAGGTTAATATGACATCAGTAGTAGAAATTTGTAACTCAGCACTTAACAGTTTAGGTGCTGCAAACATTACGGCACTAACAGAAGACTCTCGTAACGCAAGACTTTGCAATCAAAGATACGAACCAATTCGTGATGCAATTTTTAGAACGCATTATTGGAATTGTTTGGTTAAAAGAGTTGAGTTGGCAGCAGATAGCACAACTCCTGCATACGAATATGATAAACAATATACGCTACCAGCTGATTGCATAAGAATTTTGCAAATAGGTGGATTTCACAATGGATCATCTTCAATGCTTAGTGGTGGACAAACATATAAAGTTGAGGGTAAAAAAGTTATAACAGACGAGGAAGAAATATTTCTTACTTATGTTGCAAAAATAACTGACCCACAAGAATACGATACATTGCTAGTAGAAACTATAGCAGCCAGGTTAGCTGCTGAGTTAGCTTATGCAATTACTCAATCCAATACAGTTGCAACACAATTAGAGGCACTTTATAGAGAGAAGCTAAGAGAAGCACGATTTGTTGATGCATCAGAAGGCACTCCTTATGATGTTGATGCAAGTACATTTATTAATTCGAGGTACTAATGGCTAAAACAACTTTTGCTTTTTCAAGTTTTACATCAGGAGAGCTGTCACCAAGATTAGACGGCCGTATTGATTTAGAAAAATATTTTAGTGGCACAAAAACACTTGAGAACATGGTAATTCATCCTCATGGTGGCGCATCAAGAAGACCAGGCACAAAATTTATAAGTGAAGTAAAAGATAGCAGTGATTCGACAAGATTAATACCATTTGAATTTTCAACTACTCAAACTTACGTTATGGAGTTTGGTGATGAATATATTCGATTTCATAAAGATAATGGAATAATTACTGAAGCTGGTAAAACTATTTCAGCTATTACAAAAGCTAACCCAGGCGTAGTTACAGCTACTTCTCACGGTTATTCTAACGGAGACTATGTTATTTTATCAGGCATAGTTGGCATGACAGAATTAAATGGCCGTCAATTTAAAGTTGCAAACAAAACAACAAATACGTTTGAGTTGCAAGATATGACAGGTACAAATTTTAACACGTCATCACTCACAACGTACGCATCTGCTGGCACTGCTTTTAGAATTTATCAAATTGTTTCTCCATACGATAAAGACGATTTGTTTCAAATAAAATATGCACAATCTGCTGACGTTATGTACATTGTACATCCAAGTTATGCTATTCGTAAATTAACACGAACAGGTCACACGTCATGGAGCATAAGCACCGTATCAATCACAGGTAGTCCTAGTCCTGGACTAGCTTCTTCAAATAATTATCCTAGCTCTGTTACGTTCTTTGAACAAAGATTAGTATTTGCAGGCACTAACGATAATCCCCAATCATTATGGTTTAGTGTTGCTGGCTCTTATGAATCTTTTGCTACTGGCACTAATGCAACCGATGCTATGATTTACACGATTGCAAGTAATCAGGTAAATGCCATCAGATTTTTATCAAATCAATCACAATTACTTATAGGTACAACAGGCGGTGAATTTATTGCAACTTCTGGTACAAACAGTGAGCCAATTACACCAACAAACATACAGATAACAAGACAAACTAACTATGGATCTGCAAACGTTGACGCTGTACAAATTGCAAACGTCACTATGTTTTTACAACGTGCAAAAAGAAAATTACGAGAGATGGTTTACAACTATGAAGTAGATGGATTTATTGCACCTGATATGACAATCCTTGCAGAACATATTACTAAAGGTGGCTTAACGTCTTTTGCATACCAACAAGAACCTGATAGTATTCTTTGGGCCACAAGAACTGACGGAACACTGTTGGGCCTTACATATCAAAGAAACGAAAAAGTTGTTGGATGGCATAGGCATATACTAGGTGGCTATAGTGACAGTGGTAAAACCATTGCACGATCTTTTAAAAGTTTTACTGCAAACTCAACAACTGTAAGCACAGCAAACGATACAATTACTATTAGCTCACACGGTTTTAGTACAGGTGATCCTGTTTATTATTTTACTGCAAGCAATGCCATAGGAGGCATAACAACAGATTTACTTTATTTTATCATTGCAACAGACAGCAACACAATCAAACTTGCAACGACATCTGCAAACGCAACAGCTGGCACAGCAGTTGATCTGACAACAGCACCAGGAACAAACACGACACAATATATATTTAAAGGTGTAAATTTAGCAACAAACGTTGTTTATTCAGCTGAACACGGATTATCAACAGGTGATCATTTTTATTATAATTTAGGTGGCACAGGACTCAGCAACATTACAGACAGGGCCAAATATTTTGTAAAAAAAATAGATAAAAACCAATTTAAAATTGCATTAGATAGAAATATTAAAACGTTTGTAGATTTACAATATGATGTAACAGTAACATCTGCACGAACAGACAAAATTTTATTAGATGCTGTAGTAGAATCAATTGCAGTAATTCCATCTGATCAAGATGAGTATCAACTATACTTATTAATAAAAAGATATGTAGATGGAGCTACAAAAAGATATGTAGAATTTTTAACAAATTTTGAATTTGGAGAAGCACAAGATAATGCGTTTTTTATTGATAGTGGTTTGACTTATGACAGCGTACCAACAACAACTATATCAGGACTTGATCACTTAGAAGGTGAAACAGTATCAATATTAGCAGACGGGGCAACTCACGCTACAAAAACTGTAAGTGGCGGCAACATAACCCTTGATAGGTCTGCGCAAAAAGTACATGTTGGATTGAATTATGATTCAATATTGCAAACGCTAAGAATAGAGGCGGGAGCTACACAAGGTGTAGCACAATCTAAAGTTAAAAGAATTAATGAGGTTACAGTAAGGCTACATAAATCATTAGGTGTTGAAGTTGGCGGTGACTTAGACAATATGGAAAATATACCTTTCCGTTCAAGTGCAGCTATTATGGGATCACCAATTGATTTATTTTCCGGTGATAAAAAAATAGAGTTGAGGGATGATTACAATGTTGATGGACATGTTTTTGTAAGACAAACACAACCATTGCCTTTAACAGTGTTGTCAATATATCCAGAGGTTACGGTTTACGAAAGTTAATGAACATAATACCATTTAAAGCGGATCATGCCAGGTACATAACAAGCAAGCGTATGAATAACGATTTAATGAAAGTGCGTCCTGAATATATGGATATGTTAGATCAACTTGAAAAACCTAACATGAGCTGGACTGGTATGGTAGATGATAAAATTATTGCTGCAGGAGGAATGATACTTATGTGGGGTAATAATTATGAGGGTTGGGTGATGGCAACTGAAGATATACACAAACACCCAATACAAACAGCAAGAATAATAAAAAAAATATTTAACCAAGTTATGACAGATAATAAGGTTGAAAGATTACAAACAACAGTAAGATCAGATTTTGAAACGGGTCATAAGTTTGCAAAATGGCTGGGATTACATTCAGAGGGTGTGATGAAAAAATATATGGACAACAAAGATTATGATTTATATGCGAGGATATTTTAATGGCTGATCCAGTAACATTGTTAGTAGCAGGATCAACTGTATTAGGAGCTGCTGGTCAGATTTCTGCTGGTAAATCAGCTGAACAAGAAGGTAGAGCTAACCAACAAATAGCAGAGCGTAACGCAATAAAAGCGGAACAAGATGCTCAAACAGCAATTGACCTTGGAAAAAGAAACGTTGCTATTTTTGAAAGAGATTTTAATTCACTGCAAAGCAAAACAACCAGCTCATATCTTAAATCTGGCGTACGTCTAGATGGAACGCCATTAGAAGTTTTAGAAACCATGTATGCTGAAGCAGAGCTTGAAAAAGAAATTATAATGTATAACGCAAAAGTTGATAGTGCAGACAAAATAGAAACCGCAGTCATTGAACGTATGCAGGGTGCAGCTGCGTATGCTAGAGGTAAAAATGCTAAAAAAGCATCTTACCTAAATGCAGGATCAACATTACTAGGGGGAGCAGCTAAGATAGCATCATAATGGTAAAAATTCCAACATACACATCACAGTCACAACCTAAACAACCAATTACTAGGTCAAGACCTTTTATAAATACAAATCCGCAACAAGTAGGCAACGCTGTAACAAACTTTGCAAACGCTGCATCAGATTTAGCAATTACTGTTTACGAAAAGAACGAACGTATTGCTGATGACCGTTTACAAACTACAACAATGAACGATTTTAGTATTGAGCTAAATGATCTTAATAATAAATACAGTCAAAACAGTGATCCTACAAATGGTGCAAAAAATTATAAAGCAGACGCAGATGTAATCATTAAAAAATATTATGACCAGATTGCAGACAACAAACACGTTTCTGAATGGTTTTTTAATAAATCTAATGACATGGTTCGTGGCTATTATCCAAGCATTGAAAGTAAAATTTTTAAAAATAATACAGCCCGTGTATCAGAAGATCTTACTGACGAGAAATTTTTATTTTTCAACACCTGGTTAAATTCAGACAAAGATGACAATAGATTAATGAAACTGCAACAAGAGGATAATATTTTTGGCAGTGAAAACGTTATTGGTATTTATGACAAGCTTGTCAGAAAAGGCGTACCGCCAAATTTAAGTAAAGAACAATTTAACAAAAATTTACGAGATGAATTATCTGTCTTGCATGCAAATCAACTTATTGCAAATGACCTTGAACGTTTTTATGAATTGTACGAGGGCGGAGCTTACAATTCATTAGATCCAAAAACAAATCAACAGTTAAAATCAGCAGCTGACGGACAAACAAAAAAATTACAAACTGCAACTGCAGCAGCTCTTACATCAGATGCATCATCATTAAAAGAAAACATTAAAGATGTTATTGACATTACAAAAGATAATTACATACCCAACATTGCAGAAATAAATGACCTGTTAGAAAAATCTGTCAATCTTGATGCACAATTAAAAAACAATGGCAAAAAAGGTTTAGACAGTGAAATACAGGATCTTACTAACGCACTAGATGTTTTTAGTTACATGGCTGATTTTAGAACAGCATCAATGGATGATATAGTTGCAGAATACAACGCTGTAAAAAATAATAATGTTGTAACATCAGGCACAGAAAATTTTAATTCATTAAATGTTTCAAAAGAAAAAGCCTTAGAAAAATACATAGATTTTAGAAAAAAAAATGAAGACAAAAATTTATTAAATGTTGGATTATCTGCTGGCATACCAATTACACCGATTGATTTTTCAGAAGTTGATACTTTAGAACCATTACAAACTAGAGCTGTAGCGGCAATAGCAACAGCTGAATTATTTAAAAAAGAAGTGCCACAATTTTTTTTAGAAAATGAAAGAAATCAAATAGCATCAATACTTGCGCAAGGCAGTGAGGAAGATGTAAAAAATTTAATTATAAATGTTAGTGCAATGTCTGGTGAGTTTGGCCCAGCAGCTTTTGCACAATTATCAGATATTGACGGAGCTGACGGCATAGCCCACATAGGCACATTGTTCAATGTTGCTGGTGGTGGCTCACATTTAGATGCAGCCATCAAAGCGTATGTTCTAAGAAACGATAAAAATACACAAGATATTGTCAATCAATATAAAACGACAAAATTTGAGTATTCTAATATTAAAACAGATGCTTTTAGCACATTCCAATTTAGTAATTTGTTTGATGACAGAAAAACATACGAAATGTTGAACGAGGCAACAGATTTAATTTTTCATGGCTTGTTGTTAAGTGATCCTGCAACCGCAAAAAAATTTGATACTGGCTTAGAGCCATCAGATAAAGCTAAGGAACATTTAATTTTAGCAGCAAACATAGCAGCTGGTTATGTAAATGGTTATGGAGGCCTAGAGGATTACAATGGTTATAAAATTATTGTTCCAGGAGTAATGCACGGTAAGACCTATCATAAAAATGCAGATTTAGACAGCGGCTCTTTTTTAGGATTTGGCGGCAATAATACACTTGAAGAAATGTTAGATAACAACATGACTGACGAACTTTTAGCAAAATCAGTCAACGTCATGCCATATTTTTCTAATGAACTAACAAACGGAGGCCCAAGAGAGGCAACTGCAGCAGATTTATTTGATCAAAATAATATGCATTTAATACATTATGGTTTTGGTAAATATACTTTTGCATTTGGTGACAGTCCACAGACAGCAATAGCGGAAATAAGAAGTAAAGATGGAGAACTTGTTATTTTTGATGTAACAAAAATTTACAAAAATATAAGTCAATAATGTTTATAAATTCAAGAAGAACTAAATCAATAGCAACTATGGATGTAGATCCACAGGGTTTCATTGACAATATGAGTGTGGCTTTTGATGATTTTAGTAAATATCACAACTCAATGTCAGCTCATAAAATGGATGTTGAAACAACAAGTAACATGATTAATGAATTTAATTTAACGTTTCCTGATGCAAACATACCACAAATAGATATATACAGACCTGACCTTGATCTGTCAGATGCTGAAAGACAAGAAGGTGAAAGATTTGCATACGACAATACAAACCCACGTTTAGCAGCTCAACATCAAGATTTGCCTTTTAAACAAAAAAAAGAATTTTCACAAAAAAAGATCAGCAATTATTTATCCAATATACCTCCGTCTGAGCGTGATAAATACAAAGGCTATAATTATTTTTTTGAAAAAGAAGCGGAAAAAGCAAGAGACAGTGCAGCAAGGCTTGCCAAAGTAAATCAATTTGCTGAAAGCGGATTTGATCGACTAGCTGGAACATTAGTGGGTGGAGCTGGTGCAGGTTTTACTGATCCGTTAATTTTAGGTACTATTCCATTTAGTATTGCTTTTGGTGGAGGGCCTACCTTTGCATCAACATTACTTAGAACAACAGCAACTGAAGCAGTTTTAGCATTTGGAGCTACAACTGCAATTGAATCACAAGTGCTGCCATTTAAAGAAAGCGTTGGTATTGATTATTCTGTAAGTGATGCAGCAAAAGTAGTTATGTTGTCAACTTTACTTGGCGCAGCTTTGCCAGGTGTTTTTTTAGGAACGGCAAAAGGCGTGCAGCTAGGTTACAGTGCTGCAAAAAGTCAAATTATAAAAGGTGTTGCAGAACTTAGCCCTGATTTAAAAGCAAAATTATTTGTAGATGAAAATTTTGATGAAAAGAAATTTATTGAATTTTTTGCTGAACGAGTAAAACAATTATCACCTAATGAACTTATATTAGTTACACAAGAACTAAACCCAACAGCTTTGACAAAACCAAAAGTAGCTGAGGCCGTGGATGATATACAAAACAGTCAAAATGAAATAGCTGACAATCCATTTGAACCAACACCTGATGGAACATTAGAACACATTAGAAGAATGGATGCTGCGGCAGATGGTTTACGCAACAATGAGCAACCAAGAATTTTAGATGAGTCATCTGTTCCTGTATTGCCAAAAGAAAACAGACCTGTTGCATACGATACATATTTAAAACCAAATCAAATATTATTTGATGCAGAAACATTTCAATTTAAAACTGGTGGTGACAAACGTGGTGTAAAAGACACACTGGCAAAAGTAAAACAATGGGATAGAGATGCTGCAGGCTCACTAATGGTTTATGAAAAAGCAGATGGCACATATTTTGTAGCTGACGGACACCAAAGACTTGGCCTTGCAAAACGATTATCAATTGCAGATCCTAACGCAAACATTGTTATCAATACTACTGTACGCAGAGAGCTGGATGGGTTTACACCAGAGGAAGTTATGGCAGAGGCCATGATACGCAACGTGCAAAACGGTACTGCAGATGCAGTTGATGTTGCAAGAGCATTAAGAGTAAGTCCAGAATATATAGGACGCATGGCAAACAAAGTTGCTCCTAATTCATCATTATACAGATTATCTACACAGCTATATAAATTAAGTGATGATGCCTGGGGTTATTTTATGAACTCAGGATTGAACGCAAGGATTGCAGCAGCTGTTGGTGAATTAGTGGATGACCCAGCATTACACCTAAGTGTCATAAAAGTATTAGAAAAAACAAAACCAGCTACAGGCATAGAAATACGCACACAAATAGAATCTATATTACAGGCAGGTAATAGAGAAGTACAAACAATAGACATGTTTGGTACAACTACTATTAAAGAAAGTTTAATTGTTGAAAGAGGCAAGGTACTACAATCATCTTTAAACAAATTAAAAAAAGATAAAACAGTCATGGCATCACTTGTTCAAAACGAACAACGTATTGTACAGGATGGCAAAAATAAACTAGACACAAGTTATAATAGAACACAGGAGGAACAAAATGCAGTCGCAATCTACCAAGTCGAAACGCTTGCAAACCGCAAAGGTGAAATCTCAGATGCTCTTACAAGGTCAGCAAAACTTTGGGCAGATGGCAATCAACGAGAAGCAACGGAAACTTTTATCGAAACTATCAGAGGAGCAATTGAACGAGGTGATACTAAGGGGATTAGTGCAAGCGGAGACAGACGGAGTGCAATTATTGAAGGCACGTCATCAGAAATATCAAAAATCCCAGAGCCTAGCTTAAAGCAAAAACAATTAGATAATTTTGATGATCCAAATAATTTAGTACAAAATAAAAAAAATTCTAATCAAGAATTAGCTGCTTTAGAATCAGAACTAGCTATATCATCTAACAATCCTGAATTAGTTAGTGGGGGAGCAATTAGAACATCACCTACTGTAAAATCTGCTGAGGCATCCATCCAAGATGATTTAGGTACACTCCAGGCTACAACAATTTCACCTCCTGAGTCAGTTTTTGCTAAAGCAAGTGGAACACCTACATCTCTTATTGAGCCAACAATTTCTATTGGTAGTTTTAATGCCATAAATAAAAAATCTATATTACAAAATACAAATAATGTGGACGAATTATTAAGTCTAGCCGCAAAACACAAACCTGACTTAGAGGCCACACTTAATAATATAATGATTGGCACAAAAAATGCAACAATAGAAACAAGAGTGAAAGATGCAAAAACAACAAAAACAAAGCTACAAAAACTGCGTAATTTTAACGAAAATATAGACGGACAATATATAGGTGATTATTTAGGAGGAAGAATATTAGTAGATACCCTTGAAGACGTTAATAAAATTTTTAGAGCTGCAAAAGATCAAGATATTAAAATGATTGAGGTTGAAAATTATTTTGTAAACGAAAAAGACACAGGTTACAGGGCTATACATTTTAATTTTGTAACAAAAGACGGTTTTAGTATGGAAGTACAAATACAACATAAAGATTTATCGGCTGTATATAAACTGGGTAAGGCTTACAGAAAATATAAAGACAAGCTAGGTGAACTTACTAAAGAGGAGGTTGTAGACAAAAATGCTTTGCTTACTCAAGATAAAATTTTATTTGATAAAACCTACAATCAAATAAAACAAAGAGAAGGTGTTTTAAATGATATAGATAATGCTGAGGTAGTAGTTGGAGAAATTGCCGATGGTAACGAAATTAAAAATGTTACAAAAACAATGAAGCAATTTAAAGATGATATTGCCAATGATGAATTAATTATTAATGAGCTTTTAATGAGGGAGTGCGTATGAGTTTTATAAATTGTATTACAAATTTAGCTGCAGAGGGAATAGTATCAAAAGAAAAGCAGATAACATTAGAAGAATTGTATTTAAAAGAATTAAAAAAAGCAATTGATGCAGGTGCAAATGAAACAGAAGCTGCAAGATTAGCGGGCAAAGCAACTTTTGAAAGTTACCAATACAAAGCTATAAATAAAAAAAGACAAGCAATTGCACAAACTAATGCTGTAAACACAGCAAAAAAATATGTACTTGAAACATACAGAGACAGTAAAGGTAACATAAATCCTCCTGAAGCTCTGTATCGTATTGTTGGTAAATCTGAAACACCAGAGGGCGTGTTAAAATTTCAAAATACAGAAGATAGAATAAGTCTTGTAAGAGGTCAATTGCACGCAGAAATGTTTGAATTTTTAAAAAACCATAGACATACTTTAACAGGTAACACAAGAAACAAGGCTGTATTAGAACAAGTTGGTAAGGAAATATATAGTCCAGGTATTACAAAAAATACAGCTGCATCAGAAGTTGCGGAATCTGTATTAAGAGCTATTGAGTTAGGCAGAAAAAAATTTAATGATGCAGGCGGCAGCATACCGAAAGCTGATTTTAGATACATACCTCAATATCACAATTCCATAAGAGTTGCAGCAGTTAGTCAAAAAGAATGGATTGATTTTGTCATGCCAATGCTCAATAGAGAAAAAATGATTAACTATCAAACAGGAAAAAATTTTGATGATGTTGAATTAAAAGTTGCTTTAGGAGAGGCTTACAACAATATTTACAAAGAAGGACACGGTGTTAAATTAGGTAAAGGCAGCCGCAGTCTTGCAAACTCAAGATTAGATCACAGGTTTTTACATTTTAAAGATTTTGATTCCTGGAAAGTTTATACCGAACGTTTTAGTGATGGTGATTTATTTCAAGTTATAAACACTCATATTGACAAAATATCACGAGATATTGCCCTTATGGAAATAATGGGGCCTAATCCTGATAGTTTTTTACGATCTTTGTCAAAAGAAATAAACACTTGGGCTAGTTTACAACCAGCAAACAAAAGAGTGACTGCAAAAAATAAAACAAAAACAGCTTTAGAAGCTGCAGAGGCAGAGTTGTATTATATAAGAGGTGATCTTAACCAACCCGTTGGTGCAGCGTTTGCAAAAAACATGTCAACTTTAAGACAGATAGCAACAGCTGCATATTTAGGATCTGCATCTATTTTAGCTCTTGGTGATTTTAATTTAACAAGAATAACAGCACGTTTTGCTGGAGTGCCTTCTGCAAAAGCTATGATGTCAAATTTGAGAACTTTTGTAAGTCCGTTAGGGGGTGTTGATAAAAACACACGATTAAAAATAGCAGCAACGTCAGGTTTGGCTGCAGAACATTGGAGTACACTTGCATCAGGTATGGCAAGATATTCTGCTGACACAGTAGAAAGTTACGAATTTTCAAGGAGACTGGCAGATATTGTTTTAAGAACAACACAGCTATCTTGGCTTACTCAAGCGGGCAGATGGGGTGCAGGTATGGAATTTCAAGCATTTAATGCAAGGAGTCTTAATTTATCATATAAACAATTGCAAAAAACAAACGAAAAATATGCTAATTATTTAAAAGAGTATGGTATTGGTGAAACAGAATGGAACATAATTAGACAAACTAAACCTTATGATGCTGGTGTTGATGATCCAAAATGGAAAGGCGCAGAATATTTAAGAGGTGATGACATTGCAAAAAGGACAGATATTTCACCCGCACTAGCACAGGATCTTTCTTATAAATATATGCATGCAATGCAAAACTTTGTTGATTATGCAGTACCAGTAGCGTCAGCAAGAGGAGCAACAGTCATTTCTGGTAAAACAAGACCTGGCACAGTTGCTGGTGAATTCTTAAGATCAGTATTACAATTCAAACAATTTCCATTGACTTTTAATTTTACACACATGGCAAGAGGCGTGTATCGAAAAGGTATTAAAGGTAAAATGGGATATCTATTGCCTTTATTAACTACAACGATGATTATGGGTGCTTTTTCACATGAAATGAAAAACATTGTAAAAGGCAAAAACATAAGCACAGATGATAATTACAACAACCCAAAATATTGGCTCAATGCATTATTGCATGGAGGAGGTTTAGGTTTTGCTGGTGACATACTTTTTGGAGGTAGATATTCAGTTGACGCACAGGCAGGTAGAACTGCAGAACTAGCAGGGCCAACTATAGGGTTTGCCTTCCAGGTGTTAGACCTTACTTTTGGTAATGTATATCAAGGGCTTGATCCTAATAAAAAAATGAACTTAGGAGCTGATATTGCAAAATTTTTAAGAAATAATTCACCAGGCGGATCAGCTTGGTATCTAAGGCTTGTATTAGAAAGATATTTCTTTGAATACATACAAGAACTTATTGACCCTAAATATAACTCAAAAATTAAAAGAAAAGTAAGAAGAACGAAAAAAGACGAAAGAAACACTTATTGGTGGCAACCAGGGCAAAAATCCCCATCTTCTGGACCATCTATATTCAATTAAGTTTTGACATATTTGACCGAATAACTTAAAAAAAATATTATAATTTCACAAATATGTCTGTACTTTAACCAGCCGCCGAAAGGCGGTTTTTTTATAGGATAATTATGACACTTAGCACAACAACAGTAAAAAACAGCTACTCTGGTAACGGCAGCACTACGGCCTTTACATACAACTTTGGCATCAACTCAACATCTGAATTAGTTGTAATCATTAGATCTGCATTAGGCGTTGAAACAACTAAAACTATTACAACTCATTACACTGTAGTAGATGCAGGAGCAGCTGGCGGAACAGTCACTATGGGTACTGCGCCAGCATCAGGTGAAACGCTAGTCCTCATTAGAGATACGTCACTTACACAAGAAACTGATTATGTTGCAAACGATCCTTTCCCTGCTGAAACACATGAGTCAGCTCTTGATAAATTGCAGATGCAAGTACAGGAAGTCCAGGAGGAAGTTGACCGTTCAATAAAAATTTCAAGAACCAATACAATGACATCAACGGCATTTACTGAAAATGCTACAAGCCGTGCATCTAAGGTTCTATCTTTTGACAGCTCTGGTGAGCTTGCTGTAACAAACGAAATAGGTAATTTTAAAGGCAACTGGGCTACATCAACAGCCTTTGTGTTGCGTGATATTGTTATTCAAAATTCAACATCTGATGGCACTACCTACAAAAACGTGTACATTTGTACAACAGCTCACACAAGTACAGGATCATATCTTACACAAAACGATACATCTAACTGGGGTGTTTTAGTAGAAGTTGCTGCTTTTGATACACTGGCTGAGTTAGGAGATACAAGTATCTCTAGTCCTGCATCTGGTCATGTCATTGTTTATGATGGAACAGATACTTTTGACAACGTGGCTATCAGCGGTGATGCAACCCTAGCTGCAAATGGTGCATTAACCATTGCAAGTGGTGCTGTAGAAACAGCCATGATTGCAGCTGATGCCATCACAGGAGCAAAGATTGCAGATGACGCAATCAATAGTGAACACTTTACAGACGGCTCAATCGACACAGCTCACATTGCAGACTCACAAGTCACAACAGCTAAGATAGCTGCTGATGCAGTTACGCAAGCCAAGATTGCTGATGACGCTGTAGGAGCTGACCAGTTAGCAGCTAACGCAGTGGTCAATGCAAGTATTGCATCCAGTGCAGCTATAGCAGACAGTAAACTAGCAACGATAAGCACAGCAGGTAAAGTAGATATTGGTGCATTAGAAATTGATGGTGCAACTGAGATGGGTGCAGCTCTTGCTGATGCTGACCTATTGATTGTAGATGATGGAGCTGGTGGTACAGAAAAATCTATGTTGGCATCCAGGATACCAACGTATGTGTTTGCTAAAGTAAGTGGTGATGCAACTGTAGCATCTAACGGTGCGTTGACTATTGCAGCTCAAGCTGTTGAAAATTCTATGTTGGCAGACGATGCTGTGGGAGCTGATGAGTTAGCTGCCAATGCAGTCGTTACGGCATCTATAGTTGATGATAACGTCACCCAGGCTAAAATTGCAGATGATGCTGTCGGAGCAGATCAGCTTGCAGCTTCTGCTGTAGTTACTGCCTCTATTGTTGATGACAATGTAACACAAGCAAAGATAGCAGATGATG
>CAACVD010000646.1_pt1 | contig 16866 bp, 14 predicted proteins | sample 2381771 | NCBI WGS metagenome assembly CAACVD01 (sample SAMEA5211965, study PRJEB30684) | marine metagenome | biome: Marine; feature: Epipelagic; material: Water | collected 2015-10-15 | depth 15 m | reverse complement strand
AGACCGTACCACAGAACAACTCGCACAAGACTACTCAGCAATGGGTGACAGCATTAGTCTTATTACAGACGTAATCGCTGGTAATGCTATGGCTGGTGAGCCAAAAGAAGACCGTCAAGACTGTGTAGATCGTAACACTCAGCACCTTGAGCTTATGAAGGCTAAAACTGACTGGGGTAGCGAAGACATGACTGCTACTGACGCAGCTATCTCAGCTGGTAATGGTTATACCGCGTCTTAGTATGAATGTTACGCCTAGCCTTACTATTGCTGCCCCTGTTATCTTTCGCAGCCGATCAAGCTGTGATGGAAGACGTTGACAGCAATAACACCCAAGAGGGTAGCCTGAATACCAATACTGTTGGTAGTACGGTTAGCAGTAACAACAGCACTGACGATAGATCGGTTAGCAATACTTACAACGGCGCAGGGTCTAGCTCAGACATGCCGGTTGGATCTGCTATAGCGCCAACTTATATGAGCACCGGCATAGAGACCTGCCTACAGGGCCGAGGTAGTAGCTTACAAACGGGTATCGTGGGCTTTACAAGGGGCAACTACGCGGCTGACGAAGATTGCAATCGGCGCAGGGACTCTAAGATGCTGAGTGATCTTGGCATGAAAGTCGCCGCGATTAGCCGTATGTGCGAAAGCCTAGATGTTTGGCGCAGCATGTTTCTTAGCGGCACCCCTTGCCCAATGCTAAACAACGGAAAGCTAATCGTCGGAAAACGCGCTTTTTTGTTAATGAAACGTCAACCTGAGACATATATTCCTGATTATGGTCGGGTTAAGATGTTGCGGAGGTGGGATCACGACAAGGATGAATGGGTCATGATTCCAAAGTACAACAAGCATCAGGCTTGGTATAACAATTTATTAGCCAATGGTGACGCGGATGAAAGTCAAAATGCTGACAGCGGCGAGTCTGTTTCTGCTCGCTACCGAAGCTCACTCAAATGAGTTAGACGCTCTGATTAATTCTAGTGCCGCGATTGTCAGCCAGATAGATCGAGGCATTAAGCTCGCGGGAGCTGGTTACGGGTACGCAAATACCGGGGGTGCTTTAACAAGCGGTAGCCTTGCTGGGACTGCTCACATCAGCACCGCTCAGTTAGACGCTTATAACGCTGCCCTTGGAAACATGGACACCTACCAAGCCTATGGAGATGTTCAAGCATTGTTAGAGTCTCAAGCATCTACAGAGTTTGAATTAATGAACACTGCGGTGGAGGAGTTCACCGAAGTTGTTGTAGAAATGATCGCCGTGGTAGAGGTTGCAGAGATTGCCGCTGAAGCAGAAACGCCGGATGATAAAGCGGAAGTTCAGGAATACGTTGTTGCGAACGAAACAGCATTAACGATTACTCAAGATCAGGTAGATACTTATAATCAATCTTTAGATGACATAGAAGAACATGGCAACAATGCGTCAGCCTATCTAGGTGTTGCGGCCAACGAAGATGCAGTAGCTTTTTTGCAACAAGGGGCTGAAAATAATAACACTAATGCAAACGAAGGGACGCTAACATTTTCCCAAGATCAACAGTGGGTAAAGCTGTCTCACACTGGAACTAACAACGCTACCGCAGTTTATATTAACGGCCAACAAGGTTCGTTTGATATGGACTTTTATCTGAGTGAATCAGACTGGTTGACCGCTGGAGCGCAGAGCGAGCTATACCTTACCGGGCCAACTAAACTTGGTTATAGGTGCTTCATGTTTGAAGAAGATTGTGACCCATGAGCCTAGAAGATACAGAGTTAACAATAGGCGGGGTCAGCTTCAAAGGCGTATATATCGCCATCCTGCTATCCCTAGCCACTACTTTAGGAGGTGGGGTATGGACTGCCAGCAGCCTGTATAGTCGGCTAGAGGCGCTAGAAGCCCTCGACATCCCAGAGCTGGGGCCGATAGAAGAAAAGCTGTTGACCGCAGAGCAAGACCTAAAAGGCGAGATTGAGCTAATCCAGCAAGAACTACAGGTAAATGATGTCAGCCAACTGCAAGGCAAGCTTGCAGCTTTGGGTGTAAATTTACAGACTATCGCAGAACAACAAGGTAAGTTATTATTAATTGGTGATAAAGTAACTAAGCTAGAGAACGACATTCAAGCTATGCGGGGTGTTGTCGCTGCGGCGGAAGTTGCAACAAACTCTCTTAAAGACGGTCAAGGTGACCGTAATCGCATTGAGGATAAATTAAAAAAGATAGATACTGAAATCGATGATCTTTGGTCTGGCATGGACTATCTATCAAACCCATTAAATTAGGAGCAGGTATGAGTGAGCAGCAAGAGCAACAACCCGTAATTCTGACCATTGACGATCAAGAGTATGACGTTAACGAATTGGGCAACGATTCCAAGGTTCACTACGTCGAGGTGGTTAACTTGCGTAAACAGCTTGGTGAGCTACAGAACCAGATTGCGGCTGCACAACAGCAAAGCATTAACCTACAGGTTGTTCTTGGCTTTCGTGAAAATGCGTTACGCGAATCAATCGAAGTGGTTGAGGAAGTAGAACCGGAAGCGGACGCAGGATAATGGCTCAGACTCATGCAAGTAAGGCGTTACAACGGATTGAAACACATGAACGGGAGTGCGCCTTGCGATATGAGTCTATTAAGGAACGGTTAGACTCTGGGTCACAACGCTTTGACAAGTTAGAGCGCATGATCTGGGGTATCTACCCGGTCATGATTACCTCATTAATAGCCATTGTTGGCTTGGTACTTACGCAATGAAATTTGACGCAATCAAAGGATTAATCGGCGCAGTTGCACCCACCATTGGTCAGGCGCTTGGTGGGCCTCTTGGTGGTGCTGCTGCACAAACTATCGCCAGTGTGCTTGGTTGTAAGCCCGACGAAAAAAGTATTGCTAATGCAGTACAAGCGGCTACTCCAGAGCAATTGGCTGAGATTAAAAAGGCTGAACTAGACTTTCAGGTTCAGATGAAGAAGTTAGACGTAGATGTATTCGCACTTGAAGCGGAGGATGTACAACATGCTCGGTCAGCTTTTAAAGGTGATTGGACGCCTAAATTTATCGCGGTTGCTTGTGTTCTTTTCTTCGGAGGTTACATTGCTCTGGTCACGCTACAAGACCCCGCTGCGAATGATGACGGGATTGTTAATCTTGTGCTGGGGTATCTGGGCGGTATCGTCTCTTCTATTATCAGTTTCTACTACGGCGCATCACATAAGCATGACTAATGAATAGACTTGTACAAATGTTAAAAAGGCACGAAGGCGTTAGAGATAAGGTCTACATGTGCTCTGCGGGTTACGAAACCATTGGCGTTGGTAGAAACATATCAGAATCTGGCCTTGGCCTTGCCGATGACGAAATAGATTACTTATTAAGTAATGACATTAGACGGTGCAAAGAAGAGCTGATCGGTGAGTACGATTGGTTTAAAGATCTTGATAGTGTGCGCCAAGATGCCATGCTTGATATGTCCTTTAACATGGGTCAAACAAGGCTCAGAGGATTTGTAAAAGCACTTGGGTACATGGATATTGGCGATTACGATAAGGCTGGGGACGAGTTTTACGATAGCCGTTGGGCTACTCAAGTGGGGGATCGTGCATTAGAAATCTGTCAGATGATTAAGTCTGGCGAATACCAGGTTAGATGATATGCCTTTACAAAAGTTTTTATTTAACCCAGGTATAAACAAACAAGGCACTAGCTATACCGCAGAAGGTGGCTGGTTTGATGGCAATCTTGTACGTTTTAGGAAAGGCTTTGCAGAAAAGATAGGCGGTTGGGAAAAGTATATATCTGTTTCTTATGAAGGGACTGGTAGAAAGCTTCATGCTTGGGTTGACCTAGACGGCACAAAGCTTCTTGGGTTAGGAACTCGATACAAGCTGTACATTCAGGAAGGCTCGTCATACAACGATGTAACGCCTATAAGACGTACCAGTGCAGCCGGTGCCGCTACTTTTGCCGCAACAAATGGATCTTCAACGCTAACTGTTACAGACTCTAGTAATGGTTCTAACGTAGGCGATTTTGTTACATACACTGATGCAGTTTCTTTGGGTGGAAACATTACCGCAACAGTGTTAAATCAAGAGTATCAAATACAATCTGTACCAACGTCCAACACTTACACCATTATTGCAAAAGATACAGATGGTAATGCAGTTACGGCTAACTCTAGCGATACTGGCAACGGAGGTTCTTCAACCGTAGCCGCTTATCAAATAACAACCGGCCTTGATGTCTTTGTAGACGGAACAGGTTGGGGTGTTGGCGGCTGGGGAACTGGCACCTGGGGATCAACAAGCTCTCTTACTGACGCTAATCAGCTTAGACTTTGGTCGATGGATAACTTCGGTGAAGACTTGATATCAAACCCTCGAGCCGGTGGTGTTTATTATTGGGATAAATCAGACGGTCTTAACACTAGATCGGTAGCTTTAAGTTCTTTAACTGGGTCAAACTTAGCTCCAACCAAAGGGCTCCAAGTAATAGTATCTGACATTGACCGACATGCCATAGTGTTAGGTGCAGATCCTATTGAGAATGGCGTTAGGTCCGGTCAAATAGATCCATTACTTGTTGCCTTTTCCGATCAAGAAAACATATTTGATTGGGAGCCAACATCTACTAATACTGCTGGTTCTCTTCGATGCTCTGCTGGATCTGAGATTATTGGTGCGGTAAGAGCCCGACAAGAAACTTTAATATGGACTGATGTTGCGCTGTATAGCCTTCAGTTTATAGGACCGCCTTTAACCTTTGGCCTGAACCTAGTTAACGAAGGTGTCAGCTTAATTGGCCCTAACGCTATTGTTAATTCACCATCCGGCATATTCTGGATGGATAGAAAAGGCTTCTACACTTACAACGGATCTGTCGCTCCTGTCCCATGCACAGTTCATGCTTATGTGTTTGATGACTTTGAAGAAGGTCAAGCATTCCAAGTGTTTGGCATACTTAATAAGCAGTTTGACGAGGTTGGTTGGTTCTATTGTAGTTCTGGTCAAACAGTCATTGATCGTTACGTCTTCTTTAACTACGTTGAAAATACATGGTCAATTGGTCAGCTTTCTAGAACAGCTTGGCTTGACGAAGGCATATTCTCTCAGCCCATTGCTGCCGGTAAGTATAGCGATACACCTTATTTGTACAGTCATGAGGTTGGATATAACAACGATGGCCAGCCAATGGACAATGTGTATGTGCAAAGCGCAGACTTTGACATAGGCGATGGAGAAGAATTTCAGTTTATAAAACGATTTATTCCTGACGTTAAGTTTCAGGGATCTGGTTCCGACCAGACAATAAACGTTCAAATTAAAACTAGAAACTATCCAGGAAATAGCTTTACCACAGATCAAACAACATCTTTTACAAGCACAACAAGCAAAATAGATATGCGTGCAAGAGCGCGACAAGCTGTTATTCGCTTCGAATCTGATGATGATGGCACAAGTGTGGAAAGAATAGATGTAGGTTTTAGGATTGGAGGCACACGGCTAGATATACAACCTAATGGAAGTAGATAATGGCCAAGATACTTAACACTTCGCTTCCAATGTCGGGACCTCAAGGGGTTACGCCTGATATATTTAACAAAACAGTTAGGCTTATAGAGCTAAACTTAAATGCTTTTGACCCTAGCTCAACACCACAATTTACCAATGACAGGCTGTCTCAGCTTCAGTTTAAGGCTGGAGACATCATCTGGAATCTAAGTATAGAGGCACTTCAAGTCTATACTGGTAATGAGTTTGTAAATATATCGACACCATCGACCGCTGGATTGCAGGGATCAACAGGTGTTGGATCAGTACAGGTTATAACCAATGGTTCTATAACCGTGGAGATTGATTAATGAATGGCATAAAGACAAAAAGAACAAAGCCTACAGTAAAATATGTCAAACCAAGAGGCTTCTCTAACATGTTGCCTAACAAAAGACCAGTGACTAAGATAAACTAATGACAGGTACAGCAACTAAAAGAGACCCTGCAAAGTGGGCAGCAGCTAAGTCTAGAGCCAAGGCTAAGATGGGTGGTAAACACTCTGCTCGGGCGATGCAACTTGCTGTAAAATATTACAAAGGTTCCGGTGGTACTTACTCTGGGCCAAAGAAAAAGTCCAGTAATAAGCTGTCTCAGTGGGGCAAACAGGACTGGGGAACCAAGTCTGGAAAGCCGTCTACACAAGGATCTAAAGCCACAGGTGAGCGATACTTACCTAAGAAAGCAAGACAGGCGCTCTCAAGCCAAGAGTATGCAGCAACGACTAGGGCTAAAAGAAAAGATACAAAAGCTGGCAAGCAGTTTTCATCGCAACCTAAACGTATTGCTGACAAGACCAAGCAGTACAGGACAGCAAAAGATGGTGGGTTTTTTACCAAGAGAAACCATCGAGGTTGTGGCTCTGTTATGGCAGATAAAAGAAAGAAGACAAGGTACTCTTGATGTTTAAACGTCATGTACAAAACTTTAGGGTAGGCGGTGCTGCTAAAAAGAATAGAGGCAGACCGATTAGGCGCACTACTTCTGGTAGTAATCCTAACTATCGTAAGACTAAAGAAGGCGCTGGTATGACAGAAGCTGGGGTTAAGGCGCATAGACGCGCTAATCCTGGTAGTAAATTGCAGACCGCTGTTACTGAGAGTAAGCCCACAGGCAAGAGGGCGGCTAGAAGAAAGTCGTATTGCGCGAGGTCCGCAGGGCAAATGAAACAGTTTCCAAAAGCGGGAAGGAATCCAAACTCTAGATTGCGTCAAGCTCGACGCCGATGGAAGTGTTAGATGATTAGTTCAGGATTAGGAAGTTTGCTTACTTATACTAACACAGGAGGAATTTCTGGATATGGCGGTTCTGGATCTTTAATCGGAGGTCTTGGGCAAGCAGGTGGACCAAGTATAGGCAATTTTGGCGGATCAAGTGGTTCTTTTGGTAGCCCTACAGCAATGTTAAACTCTGCCAGACTAAGTGATGTTAATTCATCAGGAATTTCTACTGGAACCGCTGCCTGGGACTCTTCAGGTTTAGGAGGCCTACCAGGTGGAAGCTTAGGTAACATTGGCGGAACTTTAGGAGTACCAACAGGATCTCAGTTTGCGAGCACAGGTCAAGGCGGTCCTAATATCGGTATTGACTTTTCAAATATTGATTCTTCAGAATATCCAAAAATTGAAGACTTTGACGCGGATGGTGATGGCGAGATAAGTGATGAAGAACGTCTTGAGTTTTTAAGGTCATTAGCAATTTTTGCTCAACAAAACAAAAACAGAGAAAACAATCAACCTCCTGTTAGCTCAACACCTCCTGTATCTACGGATCCAGATCCAAAGTCAGACTCAGAAGCAGAACCTAGACCTGAACAAGAACCAGACGAAGATCAGCAAAGTTTTCTTCAAAGACTAAGAGAATGGTACGAAAGAAACTTTGGTGGTAGAGATATTCAAATAGGTGGGTATCCTGGAGGATTAGGCGGCATAAAGATCCCACTACCAGGTGGTGGTAGGGATGGAGGCTTTCCTTTTCCTATACCGCTTCCTCCCATTTTTGGAGGTGGTGGAGGCGGTGGCGGTGGGCAAGAGCCAACTCCGCCCGTGATACCTACGCCTACGCCTACACCTACTCCTACGCCTACACCTACACCTACACCTACTCCTACGCCTACGCCAGAGCCAGATCCAGAGCCCACACCTACACCGGATCCGACTCCGGGACCAGGCCCTGGTCCGAGCCCAGGTCCATCGCCAGATCCAAGAGGTCCTATAATTGACGATTCAAAAGAAACAGATCCAATATATATACCGCCATTTCCAAGAAGACCGCCAGCGCAACCAGATACCGGAGGCAATAACGTGAGCACCCCTACAAACCCTAGCTCAAAAGATCTTCAGAAATCAGCAAGAAGAGCAGCAATCAATGTCTACAATGATCCTGCAAACTTTGATCGATTTGCGCCAAGTCCTTTGCAAACCATGGATTCTAGGTATAGAAACATATCAAGCTTTTTGCCATCTGGTGAGATCACACCATATGCAATGAACTATCAGCGAACTCCAGGTGCTCAGTACGCAAACTACCCTGATGCACCGCCTATGCAAGGCGGACCTTTAACAACTTATTACAGGCAGCCCGTTGGAGGTGGTACTGGTGGAGGAGATACCGGAGGTCAAGATAGAGGAACCCCTCCTCCCGATACTGACCCAACTGATCCTGATCAAGAGGTTCAGTTTGAAAGTAATTACGAAGATATAGTTCCTAAGCCAGAAAGATCTGACTTTCCTCCATTCAGCGGTCGAGGCCAAATGGCTTCTCAAAAAAGATACGAAACTGCTTTAGAAGAGTGGGAAAAACAAAAAGAAGATTTTGAAAAGTCGATTGAGCAGATAAAAAGCGGTGGCCTTGGGTCTTTGGGCCTTGGCGGCATAGGTAGCTTAGGTGGAGCATTTAATCAAGGCGGTATTGCAACCTTATCAGAAGGTGGATTTCCTAGAGTGAATGGTAAGATAGAAGGACCAGGTACAGAAACATCGGATGATATTCCTGCCATGCTAAGCGATGGTGAGTTTGTCGTTAACGCTAAAGCAGTGCGCGGTATTGGTGATATGATGGGAGCTGATAACAGCAAACAAGATCAGCGAAGAGAGGGCGCAAGAGCTATGTACGCATTGCAAAAGATGGGTGAAAAAGCTACGGGGATGTCGTAATGAGCAGCACTGAAATAATAGATGAGCAACAAGCTTATGTTCTACCAAGTGCTCAACAAACATATTCTGATCCAGCAGTTGAGCTTACAGCTAGAAATCTTTTAGCGACTTATTTTGGCACACCTGATCAACCTGGCCTAATTGGCCAACAGATACCGATACCAATTCAGCAGATAGCGGGGTTATCTCCGCTTGAAATACAAGCTCGAAACATGGCGCAAGGGTTAGGCGGATTTGGCGGCCAACTTGCTGAAGCAGAAGGATTGTATCGACAGGCTGCTCAAGGATTTGATCCCGCCAGTGCTGGTGTGTTTGGTGATCCGCAGGCTCGAGCTTTGTACATGCAAAGCCTTGGTCAGTATGACCCTAATATGGGACAGCAATTTCTAGATCAAGAAGGCCGCTCTTTGATGCGTGGCGCGGCTTATGATACCAATCGTGCCGATCAAGATATCAGAAGAGAAATAGCTCAAGCTCAAGGTGGCATTAGGGGCGCAGAGTCAATGATCAGGCAAGGCGCTGGAAGCTCTGCTGATGAGGCTGCAGCCGCACAACGAATGGCACTTCAAGCTCGCGGACAAGTAGGTAGAGAGGCCGATATTGGCCAAGCCGCAATGACAAGGGCTGCGGCTAATATAGGTACAGGTGTTTCTCAAGCAAAAACAGAGTCTAGGTATCAAGAAAGACAAGGTCTTTCTGAAGCCCAGAAATTAGCTCAACAACTTGGCTCAATTGGAGGACAGGCTGGGGCCGGTGCTCGACAAGGTGAGGCTGCAATTGCAAAAGCAGCTTCCGGTATAGGCGGTCAAGTTGGAACGGCACAACAAAGAGCTTTAGAGGCAACTGCAAGAGCTAGGGCGCAGACAGGCCAAGCTGGCAGAGATCTAACAAGTGCAGGGGCAGCGGCTAGAAAGTATGCACAGCAAGGAATAGGAGCCTTAAAAGGAACTGGTTCCCAGTTTGATCCTTCTTCTATTAGCAAATTTATGGACCCGTTCACTCAACAAGTTATTGACGCTGAGCAAGAAGAGATTGCTAGACTTGGCAAGAAGCAGCGACAAGAAGCAAAGGCGAGTGCAATTCAGTCAGGTGCTTTTGGTGGATCAAGAGAAGGTGTTCAGCAAGCAGAAATTGGAAGAAACATACTTGAGCAACAAGCAAGAACAGGTGCTCAGTTAAGATCACAAGGTTATCAGCAAGCATCACAAGCAGCCCAGCAAGCGTTTGAGCAGGCACAGGGCAGACAGCAAAACCTTGGACAACTAACTTCCTCTATGGGCCAAGCAGGGGCCGGTACACAGCTTCAAGCTGCACAGGCTAAAGGAAACCTTGGCCTTAGCGCAGAACAAATGGCTCAGTCTGGCGCATTCCAAGGCGGTCAGCTTGGTATGACGGGACAGATGAATCAGGCTCAGCTTGCAGAGCGAGCAGCTAACCTTGGAATTAGTACTGATCAGTTACGCGCTCAACTAGCACAGCAAGGACAAGCGGCTACACAAGCAGGCCGACAGATGAGCCAAGCTGGTGCTTTCCAAAGATCTCAGATAGGAACTCAAGGCCAACAGGCTCAAGCAAACATCGCTAATCAAGCTGCTCAAATGGGTATAAGCACTGAGCAACTTAGAGCGCAGTTGGGTCAACAAGCATTTGACACTGCTCGACAACAAGGTCAGCTAGGCATGCAAGCCGGACAGAACATCGGCGCATTAGCTGGTCAAAGAGGACAGCTTGGACTAAGCGGCGCTCAAGCAAGGCTTGGTTCTGCTGGACAAAGAGCAGACATTGGCCAAGGCATGGGATCTCAGTATGGCCAAGCTCAGCAGATGGGCATGGGTAGCTACCAAGATCAGATGCGTAGAATGCAAGGCGCAGCAGGAGGATTGGGCGGACTTACTCAAGATCAATTCGGTACAGCACTTCAAGCCTATGGAGCGGGTACAGCCGCTCAACGTGCTGGTGCAGCCGGTATTGCAGGACTTGGTCAGCAAGGCTACAACATGCTTACAGGCCAGATCGGAACCATGGCAGGGCTTGGACAGACTGGTAGAGGCATACAGGATCGTGCTTACGGTGCTCAATATACCGCCGCAACTCAGATGGCAGACGAACCATACATGAGACTACAGCGTGGTCAGCAGATGCTGGGTGGATTGTCAGGCTACTTACCGCAGTATCAAAGTGGTTATGGAACTGCAACGAGAGGCGTATCTGGACAACAAGATCCGGGTGGTGCTGGTAAAGCAGCTCAATTTTTAAGCTTAGCAGGTCAAGGTTACGATCTTTATAAAGATTGGAAAAACAATCAAGGAACATGAATAAGCGCAATAAAAAAATAAGCAAGGTTATGAGAGAGTACAAAGCAGGCACTCTCAAGTCAGGCGGATCTGGAAAGAAAGTAACAAACCCGAAGCAGGCTATGGCCATTGCTTTGTCGGAGGCTAGGAACATGAATCAAGGCGGAATGTTAAACACCATATATCAACGGCCTATGTTTCAAACGCCGCAGACAAGACAAGGTAGCGGCATCATGGCTGGTGTTGCGCCTGTTCGTGGTTTTGAGGATGGCGGGTTAGTTGCCGAAGACTTCTTTTCTATGGAGCAAACTGAACCGGGTTCAGGATTAAACGCAAGAGATATTACAAACATCATATTTGATCCAGAAGATCCATTAGATTATGCAACTATGTCACTGCTTGCTTTTCCTCCTGCCTATGCTATAGCAAAGCTTGCTAATGCTGGAATAAAAGGCTCTAAGCTCGCTAATCAAATGCGTAAATTTGAAACCTATAAAGAAGCAACTGGGCAAGGTGCTAAGGCTGCTGGTGCATTTGAAGGTGTAAGACTCGCCGGAGAGGTGCCAAGAATCTTTGCAGATGAAGAGCCTCAGTATTCAGATGAGGTCATGGAAGTTGCTAGTTCTATTGGAAACCTTAGACAAAAACCAGGTGCTGATGCGATAAGAGCTAGAGTAGCTCAGTCATACGGAGATGAATTCGCAGACCAAGTTATGTCCGCTGGTAACTTTGCGAATGGCGGTATCGCTACTTTACCAAGGTTTAGTAGGGGCGGTATTGTTGATGGAATTATTGCGATTAAAAGGGTAGGTGGGGATTATATAGAAAAGGCTCTTAATGCCTTGAAGCGAGGCGAAATTGAAGTTGAAGATGCAAGAGATTTAGACGTTCCAGAAGATGCCATACAGAGCGTTGTTGGATCTAAAATAGACATCGAAGATATGGGAGGCGTTGTATCTCCTGGAAATGTAAGACGCGCTGGTGATGATATTCCAGAGTTTGAAGATGATGTCCTTAGAAGTGCTGAGGAATCTTTTGGCGTTGGAGGAAGAAGTCCTTTTGATGATATTCCTGACGCAGATATTGGAGACGTTGGAAGAAGTGCAGATGATTTAGGACCCCGAGAGATTCCAATGAGAGACCCAGGAATACCACTTGATCCCTCTGGAAATGTAATACCAATGGCTTCCTCTGCGGAGCGAGCTGCTGCAGCGTCAGCAGGTGGTGCACGCGCAGCTAGAGGTGGCATAGAGACATTAGCCGAATCGCCAACGAAAACCCCGTTATTAACAAAAAATAGAATAGCAGCAGCGGGGGGAGTAGCCGGATTAGGAGTTCTTCTTCCAAACCTTTTAGAAGATGAAGAAGAAGTGGTCACGGATCCAGCAGTGACATCGGCAAGTGTTGATACAGGCGGTACAGGCGGCGATGGCGATCCTCCTCCTCCTCCTCCAGATCCAAGCGTATTTTCAAGGATTGGGGATTATCTTGCAGATCCAAGAACTCAAGCCAGCCTAATGAAGGTTGCGAAGCCAACCGCTGGATTTACCAAGCGCAATCCGTTTGTTGATTTCTACGAAGGTGGTAGAGAGTACGATGTAGAGCAAGCTGCTATACGCAAAGGAGAAGAAGCTGGCAAGACTGCAATGATGAAGAACCTTGAACTTATCAAGAAACTTCAGCCAGAAATGAAAGATGAAGAAGTCTTAAGCTTGTTGCTGGGAGAGAAGAAAAAGACTAAAGAATATTATCTGACTTTGTTTATTAAAGAAGACATCGATTCTGGTAGAGGATTGCCAACCCCTGAAAGAATGAAAGAGCTGGAGCCAATGGCAGCTTTATTATCGGGGCAAGCTGCGGCTGGAGAAGCTGCGAAAGACGCAGATGGCAATGAAATAATATTATGATAAAGGTTAGGCTTCCAGACGGTCGTTCAGTAAAAGTAGATACTGAAGATGAAAGTGTTGCTAGACAGAAGGCTCAAGTTTTTTATGACAACAACCCTATGCCTGTTGAGCGTGGCGCACAGTTTGGCGAGGAAGATGTCAGTGTCGCAGGGGAGATTGCTCGAGGTGTAGGCTCTGGTTTGGTTGGTGCCGTCGAGGGTTTGTCTAGTCTGCCAGCAGAACTAGTCGATTACTTTTCGGATGATAGTAATCAGGCTGAAAAGGTAAGAGAGTTTTACGCTCAGTTCAAGCCAAGCACTTCAACTACCGCAGGAGAAGCTGCTAAATTCATAACTCAGTTTGCTGTTCCAGGTGGTTTAGCCGCAAAGGCTGCTCGCGCATACAAGTTAGGCAAAGCAGGCGAGCTTGGTGCTTTCGGTGCAGCAGATGTTATTGCTACGACTCCTGATGTTGAAACTCTTGGTGACTTTTTTGATGGAGGTCCAACAAAGCGTATAGATACAGAAGATCTTGAAGGGTCTGAAAGAGCAGCCGCAGAGCTTAATAATAGAATTAAAGTTGCCGCAGAGGGCGCTGGTTTTGTTCTTGGCGCACCATTGCTTTTAAAAGGTATTGCCTCTGGCATAGGCGCCGGAGCAGATGTGCTTGCCAAAACAGATGTGACTCAGAAGGTAGCTAAAAAAGCTGAAGGCGCTTTAGATGCCATTAAAGATAGAGAGAATTTGTATAGGTTGACTGGAGTCGATGAGACTTTAGAAAACCCTCAGCTTAGAAAAAGAGTTATAGATAAAACATATAACAGTTTAAAAAATAACTTAACCTTCCAAGGCAGAATGCCTAATGAAGTTGCTAAACAACTTGACGCAATCAAGATGCAAGACGTAGCGGCAAGCAATCAGTTAGCAAGAAACAACTTTGAAGAAATAGACGGCGCCTTAAAAGCATTAAAACAGTCAGGAGACCTTAACGAAGTAGATGAAAGGGCAATTTTAAACGCTCTTAATGACTTTATGTTTGCCGAACCAAAGAAGGGCCTTAGCCGTGACATGGTAAAGCAAAGAGGCAAAGATGTTCTAGAAAGCTTTGATGGAAAGCTAAGATCAAGGAAAGTTAAATCCTTGTTTGGAAACAGAGATTATAGTTTAGTTAATTCTGCTTCTAGGTTTAGGGAAGGTATAGACGATCTTTCAAAAAGTCTAGCCGCAGAAGATCAGTTCCTTAATCCAGAGTTACAAAAGCAATTAATAAAAACCATTGGCGATACTAACGTAGGCTATTATGGAACTAGGCTTTACAGAACCATTAAAGCTAGGGACGGTTATATTCCAAACAAAGAACAGATAAACGCTGCTTTAGAAGAAATACAAGAAGTAGCTAGGCAATCTGGTAAAGAATTATCAGAGTCAGATGCTATGTCTCAGCTTAATGCCATACGGAGCACAGTAAACTTTCAGAACGCTAAGATGAAACCGAACATGATGTTCGAAGATGAAACCTTAAGAGGTGTTTCTCAAGGCGTTTTGAAAGGAAGAAAGCTTGATAGTCTCCCTGCAATCAGAGACTTCTTAGGAGAGTATTCAGGTGGGTCTGATGTTGTTGGAAGAATAACGAGACAAGGCGATTCGTATGATGACAGAGTCATACGGCAACGAAGTCTAGAAGAGCAAAGAATAGGTTTAAGAACTAAGGCGGTTGAGACTGTTGACGTTATATCCAAACAATTATCCTCTGCCAGTTACTTTAAAAATCTTATTAAGTATAACGACTCTCTTCCGCAAGAAAGCAAGTTCATATTAGATGCACCCCCTCCTACTTTAGAAGGTCTTGATCAATATGGTCGAATAGGGTTTGGTTCTAATCAAACCGGAGAGATTACTGAGGCCATGCGGATGAAGTATGGTCCTCTTGCAGGAAAGTACGTTAAGAAAGATTATCTTAGAGCACTAGAAGATGCTCCAACAGCTATTGGCGATGGCCCCCTAAATAAACTGTATGCTACTTTCCTGGGATTAAAAGGTATGTCTCAAGTCGCTAAGACTGTGTACAGCCCTATCACACAAATAAGAAACGCTACAACTGCTGCGTTCTTTGCATTGAAGAATGGTAACTTTGGAAACGGAGAGAACCTGATTAAGTCAGCACAAACAGTGTTTAGTCAGATTGGCCAAAGACAAATCGGTGAGGGCTTTGGCGTTGCAGGAAGTAACTTCAAGGCTGGATCAAAGCAAGCTATTGATGAGTTTTATCAGAAAATGATAAAGCTTGGGGTTGTCAACTCAAACACAAAGATAGGTGAATTTGAAAGCTTATTTAAAGATGCCCTTGAAGCAGAATCAGGCATACTTGGTGGCAAGGTAATGAAAAAAGCCTTAGACATTGCGGAGAATACTCAGAACAGGTTTGCCGGTAAGTTGTATCAAGGCTCTGATGATATATGGAAGATATACAGTTATCAGATGGAACTTGGTCGATTAAAAGATGCCTTTGGAAAAGGCGCAACAAACATTCCTATAACAGATCCTAGAAACATCTTAGACCTTCAGCGCCGTGGCATAACGCCATCTCAGCTTAAAGGTAAAGAACTTGATACTTTTCTTGAGAGAGAAGCCGCAGAGATTGTAAAAGATACAGTTCCAAACTACTCAAGAGTCCCTGAGTTTATAAAGACGTTAAGAAGACTTCCGGTGGGAAACTTTATTGCCTTCCCTGCTGAGATTATTCGGACCAGTGGTAATGTTCTTGGTAGATCAATCAAAGAATTATCCAGTGAGTCTGCGGAAATTAGATCCATAGGGATGAGAAGGTTAATGGGCTCCATCGCTGTAGATGGAGGTATCGCTGGTGGCCTTTCAGCAAGCGCAATGATGCTGACTGGAGCAAATCAAGAACAAGTTGAAGCCTATAAAAGATCTTTTGCTATGCCGTGGGAAAAGAACGCAATGCTTATTCCCATCGGTACAGATAAGGACGGCAAGATTACTGAGATGTATAACTTCTCTTACACCAACCCTTACGACTATGTGACAAGGCCAGCAAGGGCCGTCCTTAACGCAGTCAACAATGGTGTTGCCGCAGAGAAAGACTTGACAAGTATTGCTTTTGATGCTGCTTATGAAAGCACCACTGAATTCTTTTCTCCGTTTCTTAGCGAGTCTATTGTTACTGAAAAAGCTCTTGATGCGCTTAGGAACAAAAACAACTACGGCGGTCAGGTATACAATGATGCTGATCCGCTTGGGCTAAAGCTTGCTAAAGGTTTTGCTCACGCTGCGGAGGGAATAACTCCTGGAGTTTCGCCATTTACAATAAAAGGAGACGTAACAAGTCCAATTAACTTTAATGTAGAAGTTAAAGACTTCCCTAGAGCGGTAGGTCAAATGCTTGGCGCTAGTGAAGAGGCTGGTGTTAACAGGAAAGGACAAAGACTTGATGCTGCGGGTGAAATTGTAGAAGCATTGAGCGGCGTAAAGACAATCAAGCCTGATTTAGAAAGAACCTTAGAATATAGAGGTTACGAAGCTGCACGGCAGGTTAGAGAAGCATCTCGGATATTTAACCAAATCGCTAAGTCAAGAGGCAACGCAGACGCAGAGTCAATGACTAAAGCTTATATAACTGCAAACGAACAAAGGTTTAAAGCATTGCGTGACTTAAGTGTTGCTATTGATGATGCAAAAGAACTTGGTCTTAATAGGTACGATATATTTAAATCATTAAAGAAAGCTAAGACGCCTCATATTAAACAACTTCTCGCTAAGCGTTTTGTGCCATTCTTTCCAAGCTCTCAGGTTATCCGTGAAGCCAGAAGAAGTGCGGATAACAAGCTTTCTAACCCAATCGACATGAGCGATATACAAGAACAGTATAGAGATTTTGCCCAAAGGCGATACACTCCAAACGCTATTGAAGAACAAAGAGCGCAACAAGCGCCACCAACTATGACACCGCCTCCTCAACCAGGTGTATCCG